>MDTB01055298.1_pt1 | contig 29616 bp, 26 predicted proteins | sample 811161 | NCBI WGS metagenome assembly MDTB01 (sample SAMN05326650, study PRJNA326480) | marine metagenome | isolation source: seawater | place: Mediterranean Sea | collected 2009 | reverse complement strand
GGCAAGACAATGTCGTACATTTTTGGACATTTTTTTGTTTTTTCAAGACTATTTTCCATATATTTATGCTTGTATAATTATTACAGTTTGTGATGAGTGAAAACATTAAAATGCTGAGCATTAAAGAGGTGGCGGACATTCTAAACGTGTCACAAAAAACCATACGGAGACACATTAGTTCCGGAAAAATAGCCTCCGTAAAACTGGGGGGAGTTCACAGAATTTCAAGCAATGAAATAAGTACACTTTTAGGGGGCGGGCAACCCTCGTCTCTGTTGCCAATTGACGAATTTCCATTTTCACCAAATATTCCTGGGGGGCCACTAGAGGAAAAGTGGGAAAAACACAAGGGGACCATAAATCTTGTTAGCCCTGCAAATAAAAGAAACATAGACATTATTGTTGTTGGGTCCGGTCTTGCTGGAGCATCTGCCTCGGCAACATTGGCTGAACTTGGCTATAATGTAAAGACGTTTTGTTTTCAAGACTCTCCAAGAAGGGCACATTCTATCGCGGCACAAGGCGGCATAAATGCCTCTAAAAACTACCAAGGAGACGGCGACTCTAATTACCGACTTTTTTATGACACAATTAAGGGTGGAGACTATCGATCTAGAGAGGCTAATGTTTATAGGCTAGCTGAGGTTTCTTCGAACATAATTGATCAATGCGTAGCCCAGGGTGTTCCGTTTGCAAGAGATTATGGGGGCCTGCTTGATAATAGGTCTTTTGGTGGGGTTTTAGTTTCTAGAACCTTCTATGCAAAAGGTCAAACTGGACAGCAACTATTGTTGGGCGCATACTCTGCGCTTAATAGACAGATAAACAGAGGAAAAGTGGATATGTATTCAAGGCACGAGATGATGGAGCTTGTTCTTGTTGAAGGAAGGGCTCGAGGAATAATAACCAGAAATCTAGTGACAGGAGAGATCGAAAGACATGGGGCCCATGCTGTTGTAATGGCAAGTGGCGGCTATGGAAATGTTTTTTATTTGTCTACAAATGCTATGGGCAGCAATGTTACTGCTAGCTGGAAGGCTTATAAAAAGGGGGCTCTATTTGCCAATCCATGTTTTACACAAATCCACCCAACATGCATTCCTGTTTCCGGAGACCATCAATCAAAACTAACATTAATGTCAGAGTCACTAAGAAACGACGGAAGAATATGGGTTCCCAAAAACAAAAAGGATGCTGATAAAATTAGAAAAAAAGAGCTGAGACCAACTGACCTTCCGGAAGAAGATCGAGACTATTATTTAGAAAGAAGGTATCCTGCGTTTGGAAATTTAGTTCCCCGAGACGTGGCCTCCAGGGCGGCTAAAGAAAGATGTGATGCGGGATATGGGGTAAATAAAACAGGTCAAGCCGTGTATTTAGATTTTGCCTCATCAATTATTAGGTATGGCAAAGAAAAGGCCGTTTCTTCTGGCAAAAACACTGAAGACATTGAGCTTGTTAAGGCTCTTGGAAAAGAGGTGATTAAGTCCAAATATGGCAACCTGTTTCAGATGTATGAAAAAATAGTTGATGAAAACCCATACGAAACACCCATGCAAATATTTCCCGCAGTTCACTATACAATGGGGGGTGTTTGGGTGGACTATAATCTTATGACAACTATTCCGGGCTGTTTTGCAATTGGGGAGGCTAACTTTTCAGACCATGGCGCCAATAGACTAGGAGCCTCTGCGCTTATGCAGGGCTTAGCAGATGGGTATTTTGTCTTACCGTATACAATTGGTGACTACCTGGCTAATGATATAAAAACTGGGCCAATTAATACGAACACAAAAGACTTTGAAGAGGCTGAAAATAAAGTTCGGAAATTTATATCTGTTATTTCTGCAAATAAGACGGGCAGGTCCGTGGATTATTATCACAAAAGGCTTGGTAAAATAATGTGGAATAAGTGTGGCATGTCTCGCAATAAAGCTGATTTAAAAAGCGCTATTATCGAGATTCAAAAGCTTAGGGCCGAGTTTTATAAAAATGTATTTGTGCCCGGGGACACTGATACTTTTAACGAGGAGCTTGCAAAAGCGGGGCGTGTTGCGGACTTTTTGGAGCTGGGTGAACTTTTTGCGCTGGACGCCCTAAGTAGAGAAGAGTCTTGTGGCGGGCATTTTCGAGAAGAGCATCAAACCAAAGAGGGTGAGGCGTTAAGAAATGACACTGACTATAATTTTGTTTCTTGCTGGGAGTTTGTGGGGAAAAACAAAAAACCTAAATTAAACAAAGAAAAATTAAACTTTGAATTTGTTCAATTAAAATCTAGAAGCTATAAATAATATGGACTTATTACTTAAAATTTGGAGACAAAATAGGGGCGATAAAGGGGGTGTAATAAAAAATTACCCCATAAAAAACGTAGAACCCGACATGTCTTTTCTTGAAATGCTAGACATTCTTAATCAGGGCTTAATTGAAAAGGGGGAGGACCCTGTTGCTTTTGATCACGATTGTAGAGAGGGAATTTGTGGGTCCTGCTCTCTAGTTATAAATGGGGCTCCCCATGGACCAGACAAGGGAACAACAACTTGTCAATTGCACATGAGGAGGTTTAATTCTGGGGACACCATTTATGTTGAGCCATTTAGGGGTTCCGCGTTTCCAATAATTAAAGACCTTGTTGTAGATAGGACCGCATTTGACAGGATTCAACAGGCGGGCGGATATGTCTCGGTAAACACCTCCGGAAATACCGTAGATGCAAACTCAACGCCTATATCTAAGCCGGATGCCGACGAAGCCTTTAGTGCCGCAGCATGTATTGGTTGTGGTGCGTGCGTAGCTGCTTGCAAAAACTCTTCGGCCATGCTTTTTGTTGGCGCCAAAGTGTCTCAATACAACTATCTTCCGCAGGGCAAAGTGGAGGGGAAAAAACGGGTTGTCAACATGGTGAACCAGATGGACAAAGAGGGTTTTGGAAATTGTACTAATACTGGCGCCTGTGAGGCGCATTGTCCAAAAGAAATTTCTTTAGACAATATTATGAAGCTTAATAGAGAGTATTTAAAATCAAAAATTACGTAATGAGGTACGAAAAAATTGGCAGCCAATTGTTTAAAGGAAATCGCTCTTTGTTTGTTGAAAAAATGCGAGAAAAATCTATAGCAGTATTTAACTCTAATGATCTGATGCCCAAAAATGCCGATCAAAATATGCCCTTTAAACAAAATAGTGACCTTTTTTATTTAACGGGGATTGATCAGGAGGAAAGCATCCTAATGATGGTTAAAAGGCCAAGCGAGGTTCTGATCTATTTGTTTATTAAAGAGACTAATGAAAATATCAAAATTTGGGAAGGAGAAAAGCTTTCTAAAAACATGGCCTCTGAAATTTCTGGCATTGATAATATTGAGTGGCTTTCGAAATTTGAAAAAAAACTAGCTCAGCACACACAAGAATGTACCTCTTTTTATCTAAATAGTAATGAACACCCTAGAGCTAATATTGTGGTTGAAAGTCGTGATGAAAGATTCAAAAAATGGTTGAAAAACAAATACCCAAATCATATTGTAAAAAAGGCCGCAGATATTCTATACCCTATAAGGGCTATTAAAAAGCCACAAGAAATAAGCATGGTCAAAAAGGCATGTGAAATTACTAAAAAGGGTGTGATTCGGGTATTGGGTTTTTTAAAGCCAGGTGTCTTAGAGTATGAGATAGAGGCCGAAATTTTACATGAATTTGTTAGATCGGGCGCACGAGGTTTTGCTTACGACCCCATCATTGCCTCTGGCGCGAATGCTTGTGTACTTCACTATAATACAAACAATCAGGTTTGTCAAAATGGTGACATTATTTTAATGGATTTTGGTGCAGAATATGCTAATTATGCGTCTGATCTCACAAGGTGCTTTCCTGTGAATGGTCGTTTCACCAAGCGCCAAAAAAAAGTATATAATAGTGTTTTGCGTGTTTTAAATGGGTCCAAAAAATTACTTCGCCCAGGCCTGTTGCTTTCTGATTATGAAAAAAATGTGGGACACTTGGTGGAAAAAGAGCTCGTAGATCTAAAGCTTCTCTCAATTAAGGACTTGGGTGTTGGCTCGGCACATCCAGCCTATAAAAAATATTTTATGCATGGCACCTCTCATCACTTAGGGCTTGACGTGCATGACGTCTCTGCTCCAAACCAAGTTTTAGAAAAAGGAATGATATTAACTTGTGAGCCAGGAATTTATATCCCTGAAGAGGGCCTTGGGATAAGGCTAGAAAACGACATTCTTATAGGGCCCGATTATAACGTTGACCTTATGGGCGACATTATAATTGAAGCCGAAGAAATAGAGGATGCCATGAATATATAGAAAACTATATGTTTCTTTTTAGGAACGAGCTCCACCCCCCGGGGCTCATGTCTAGAGGCTCTCCCTGCGAGCTAACCAGCTCCATTTTATTTGCCTGGGACAAAACGTGACCGATTGTGCTTATGCCATTTATTTTTTCTATTTTTTTATAGTCTTTTTGCGAAACCGTAAACAGCAACTCATAATCTTCCCCCCCATTTAGCGCACATGTAACTGTACTAATTCCCATTTCTTCTGCCACCGCAATTGTTTCTTTTGAAAAGGGCAACTTGTTCTCAAAAATCTTAACACCAACCCCCGATTTATCACAAATATGAAAAAGGTCTGTGCTTAGCCCATCCGAAAGATCTATCATTGAGGTTGGTTGAATTCCATTTTGAACAAGATCCTGGATCACACTCACCCGAGCCTCTGGCTTTAGCTGCCTCTCTAATATATATGAATAGGCATCCAGATTGGGCTGTTGACTTTGACTTTTTTCAAAAACAGCCTTCTCTCTTTCCAATATCTGAAGACCCAAATAGCTCGCCCCCAGATCCCCGGAAACAACCACAAGGTCATTTGGTTTGGCTCCCGATCTTGTGATGGGAAGGAGTCCACTTGCTTTTCCCAAAATCGTTACACTGACTATTAGCCCTGTGGGGCTCGCAGTTGTGTCGCCCCCAATTAAATCAAGACTATAGTTTTTACACGCCGCCTTAACCCCCCGATACAACTCCTCTATGTGCTCCACACTATACTTATTGGGAATTCCCAGTGAAACTAGTGCGTGTGTTGCAATGCCACCCATGGCGCAAATGTCTGAAACATTTACTATTATTGACTTGTATCCCAGGTGTTTTAGTGGAGTATAGGATGTGTCGAAATGAACCCCCTCGACAAGCATGTCTACACTAACTAGCTGTGGAGTTTTGTCTTCTTGAATTATTGCAGCATCATCCCCTATTGCCAATTTTGTAGATTCTTGACACAGCGGCACACCGCTGGTTATCCGTCCTATTAGACCAATTTCGCCAACTTCCGATATCGAGGTAAATTTTTTCTTTTCCATATTTATTATAAGCGCTTTTTGTTTTTGCGGTTAAAATATATAAATATTCTAGAAAAGGTCCCTTTGTTTGAGGAATAAAATTCATAACTTTATGGTGAATTTTAAATATTGTAAATGATTGTTGTTTCTGATCAGGCGAAAAAAAGACTACTCGAGCTAATGTCAAGCGAGGATGCTCCAGTTGAATATGTGCGTATTGGTGTGTCTGCGGGGGGCTGCTCGGGTCTTTCTTATGAGCTGGACTTCGATCAAAAAACCCTGCCAAATGATCAATTATTTGAACACAATGGCATAAAGCTTCTTGTGGATAAAAAAAGTCAGTTATATTTGTTGGGGACCACCCTAAATTACTCTGGGGGGTTAAACGGCAAGGGGTTTGTTTTTGAAAACCCAAATGCATCTAGAACCTGTGGGTGTGGTGAAAGTTTTTCTTTATAAAATATATTAAACGTGTCTAAAAAAAGTGAAAAAGAAATAATTAAAGAGGTTACCGAAAGCTCTTATAAGTATGGGTTTGTTTCTAAAATAGAATCTGACACTATTCCAAAGGGGCTTAGCAGGGGGGTTGTTGAAACAATATCAAAAAAAAAGGGCGAGCCTGCGTGGATGCTAGAACGGCGACTTAGGGCCCTAGAGCTGTTGACTAAAATGAAACAGCCGTCTTGGGCCAAGTTAAAAATTAACAAAATTGACCTAAATAATATTATTTTTTATTCTGCACCTAAAAAAAAGGTAGAACTAAAAAGTCTGGATGAGGCAGATCCAGAATTAATAAAAACCTTTAATAAGTTAGGAATATCGTTAGAAGAACAAAAGAGGCTTGCGGGCGTTGCTGTCGACGTTGTAATTGATAGTGTCTCCGTGTCTACCTCTTTCAAGGAAAAACTTTCAGAGCTGGGAATTATCTTTTGTTCCTTTTCTGAGGCAACAAAAAAACATCCTGAATTAGTAAAAAAATACATGGGCTCTGTTGTCCCCGCCAAAGACAATTATTTTGCGGCGCTTAATGCGGCTGTTTTTAGTGACGGCTCATTTTGCTATATTCCAAGGGGAGTCAAGTGCCCAATGGAACTATCAACATATTTTAGAATTAATGAGGCGGGAACGGGGCAATTTGAGCGAACTTTAATTATAGCAGAAAACAATAGTCTTGTAAGTTATCTTGAGGGCTGCACTGCTCCGCAAAGAGATGAAAATCAATTACATGCTGCTGTTGTAGAGATTGTTGCGCTGGATGGAGCTGAAGTAAAATACTCAACTGTTCAAAACTGGTTCCCAGGTGATAAAAATGGTGTGGGGGGGGTATATAATTTTGTCACTAAAAGAGGCTTGGTTCATAAAAATGCTAAAATTTCTTGGACACAGGTAGAAACAGGCTCCGCAATAACCTGGAAATATCCCTCTTGTGTTCTTTTTGGGGACAATGCTGTGGGGGAGTTTTTTTCTGTTGCCGTTACAAATAATCATCAACAGGCTGACACTGGAACCAAAATGATCCACATGGGTAAAAATACAAAGAGCACAATTATCAGCAAAGGTATATCGGCGGGCAAAAGCAATAGTAGCTACAGGGGCTTGGTTCAAATAAATAGGCAAGCAAAAAATTCACGAAATTTTTCTCAATGTGACTCTTTGTTAATTGGCTCATTATGTGGGGCCCACACGTTTCCCTATATTAAAGTGAGGAATAGTAGCTCTATGGTGGAACACGAGGCAACTACCTCAAAAATAGGTGAGGACCAGCTTTTTTACTGTAACCAAAGGGGAATTCCCGAGAAAGAGGCTGTTGCTTTAATTGTAAATGGATATTGCAAGGATGTGCTACAAAAACTCCCCATGGAGTTTGCAGTAGAAGCAAAAAAACTATTAGAAATTACGCTTGAAGATAGCGTTGGATAAATTATAATATTATATGTTAGAGATAAAAAAATTATGTTGTTCTGTTAATGGAAATCCTATTTTAAAAAACCTCAACCTCTCTGTTGGGCCGGGGGAGGTTCATGCAATAATGGGGCCCAATGGCTCTGGGAAAAGCACCCTGGCCTCTGTGATTGCCGGCAACGAAAACTACGAGATAGAAAGTGGGAGTGTGAGCTTTTTGGGAAAAAGTATATTAGAGCTTAGTCCTGAGGGCCGAGCACACTTGGGTTTGTTTTTATCTTTTCAATATCCGGTTGAAATACCCGGTGTAAGTGTGAGTAATTTTATTAAGACCGCTGTGAATCAACATCGGTCCCATGAGGGGCTTGGTCCCCTAGCGGCCCCGCAACTTTTAAAAGAAATGAAAGAACAATTAAAGATGCTAAATATGAGTAGTGGCTTCTTGTCTAGGTCTATGAATGAGGGGTTTTCTGGGGGAGAGAAAAAAAGAAACGAAATTTTTCAGCTTGCAATGCTAAAGCCCGCATTGTCTATTTTAGATGAAACTGATTCGGGGTTAGACATAGACGCCTTAAAAATAGTCGCACAAGGGGTAAACAAGCTTAGATCTAAAAAACGTTCTTTTATAATTATCACACACTACCAAAGGCTTCTTGATTACATTCGGCCTGATTTTGTTCACGTGTTGGCTAATGGCTCAATTGTAAAAACCGGCGACTTTAGCCTGGCTAGTCAACTAGAAAAAACCGGATACGATGAATTCTAATAACACAAAAAGAGGGATTGTTCTCCGATTTGAAGAGGGAGTGTTAAATATGCAAAAATCTAATTTGCACAACTCATTTGAATTATTAAAAACAACAAGCCTCGGGTCACAATATTCCGAACTTTTCTCAAAAAAAAACAAACTTGTCAAGGATTCTGATTTCTTTAAGGACAATGGCCTGCTTTTAGAGATTAATGAGTCCCCTGGTAGTGTTATTTATGTTGATCATGTGCTTTCTAAAAAAAAGCCTATAGGGAAACCACATTTTTTTGTGATTAAAAAAAATGTCAAAGTGGTTGTTCTAGAAAGGGTGATTGGTGGTGTAGAAAATATTTCAGCTGCGCAAAGTTTAAGTGACTTTTGGGTTTTAGAAGAGGGGGCAAACATGAGCCATTATTGGATTAGTGGGGGTGAGTCTGGGGGTGTGGTAACTCAAAATAAAACAATTTATCAAAACAAAAACAGCGAACTTTCGATGTTTTCTGTTTTTTGCCACAATACAAGTGTTTTCAATAATATTGGGGTTGAGCTATCTGGTAAAAATGCCTTGTGTCGACTGAACTCTATTTCTCTATTGCGCCAAAAATCGGAAGTGAAGCATAATATAAAAATCTGGCACAATAGCTCGAGCTGCACTAGCGAGCAACTTTATAAGGGGGTATATTCTGACTCCTCAACGGGGTATTTTGACAGTGTTGTTGTTGTTGAGAAAGATTCGCAAAAAACTATTGCAAAACAAAAAAACAACAACCTTCTTCTTTCAGAGCGCGCGAACGTTCAGTCAAATCCACAGCTAGAAATTTTTGCTGATGATGTTGAGTGTGCGCATGGATCTACCATTGGACAAGTTAGTGAAGAGGCCCTTTTCTATTTGCGATCAAGGGGAATTTGTTTAGATGTAGCTCGGAAACTATTAACTTCTGCTTTTTTAAATGAGGTTGTGGAAAAAATTGGCCATAAAGAAATTGCAGATGAAGTTGATGTGGTGTTAAGCGGGCAATTGGATGGCCTATATTTACAATAAGTAGTTATGGAAACAAACTCTAAATACTGGGAAAAACTGCGACTAGAATTTCCCTATTTGAAAAAAAATACCGATGGGGCCTATTTTGACAGTGCCGCCACAAGCCACAAGCCACAATCTGTAATTAGATCCGTGTCTGATTTTTACACCAATCTAAATAGTAATGTTCATAGAAGTTCCCATAAAAATGCCGAAAAAACAACCGTATGTTTTGAAAGCTCTAGAGAAATTATACAGAGATTTTTAGGGGCAAAAAATAAAAGCGAAATAGTTTTTACCTCTGGTGCCACAGAAAGCATTAATTTGGTGGCATCCACATTTGTTAAGGCCCGTCTTAAAAAAAATGATGTGATTCTTGTCTCTGAAATAGAGCACCATTCTAATATTTTGCCATGGCAAGAATTGGCCAAAAAAGAGGGCTTTGTTATTAAAAAACTACCAGTAAACAATGACCTAACTTTTGACCTAGAGCGATTCTGTGATATATTAAGGCGGGAAAAGGTGAGGTTTATTTCTGTTCACCATGTATCAAATATAAGTGGGGCTGTTCAAAATATTAAAAAGCTTATTGGAGAGGCGCAGAATTTAAATATTCCTGTTCTGGTTGATGGTGCACAGGCGGGTCTACATGTTAAGTTAAATGTGGCAAGCCTGGGCTGTGACTTTTACTGCTTATCTGGACACAAATTATTAGGGCCAACTGGGACGGGTGTCTTGTTTATAAAAGACGAGCATCAAAAAAATATGCCCCCCTATAAATTTGGCGGATCCATGGTTCAGGTGGCCCGTTCTTCTGGCCCCAAGTGGGCAGAATCTCCATTTAAATTTGAGGCCGGGACCCCCAATATTGCGGGAACCATAGGTTTCGGGGAAGCTGTTGAATTTATACAGCGTGTTGGATTAGACAAAATAATGCAGAGGGACTCCGAATTATGTGATTACATGCAACGCGGTCTTTCGACAATAAGTGGGCTAAAACTATATGGGCCTGAAAAACGAAATATGCCTATTTTTTCTTTTAACATCAAGGGTGTTCATCACTATGATTTGGACACACTTTTGTCTCAAAAAAACATAATGGTTAGGTCCGGGGAACTTTGCAGTCAAGGAATGATGAGGTATTTAAATATCGATGGCTGCATAAGGGCGTCTCTTACATTTTATAATTCTTTTGAAGAGATTGATCGCTTTGTTGGGGCAATTAAAGAGTGTGTTTTATTTTTAAGAAAATAAATTATGGACTCAAGGGCGAAAAATATAATTGACAACTTCGAAGCACTAAATTCTTGGGAGGATAAATATGAATACCTAATCTCTTTGGGGGGAGAGGTTCCGCCCCCCCCCCTTGAGATTAAAATAGAGGAAAATTTGATAGCGGGGTGTCAGTCTAAAGTTTGGCTTTTTTGTGAAAAAAAAAATAAAAAGCTTTATTTTTATGGCGATAGCGATGCACTTATTACGCGCGGACTTATCTCTCTTGCAGTGCTACTTTACTCTGGAAGCACTGCCAAAGAGATTGTTGATTTTAAAGGAAGTGTTTTTTTAGATATTGGCCTAAATAACCATCTGTCCATGACAAGATTAAATGGTCTAGCTAATATGATTAAAAGGATTAAAGATTATGCGAAATTAAATTTATAAAATGAGTATGAAACTACAAGATTTAGGAGAAGAGGTTGTTGGGGTCCTCTGTGAAATTTATGACCCCGAAATACCTGTTAATATTTACGAGCTTGGCTTGATATATGACATCCGGGTTAGCGACGAAGGGGGCGTAAGCATAGAGATGACATTTACCGCACCCAACTGCCCCGTTGCAGAGTCTCTGCCAATAGAAATAAAAGAAAAAGTAAAAAAATTATCCTGGGTTAAGACTGTTGAGGTTAATATAACATGGGAGCCCCCATGGAGTAAAAGCATGATGTCTGAGGAGGCTAAGCTAGAACTTGGTTTTTTATAAGCTTTTGATATATGGCAGATTTAATTAAAAATAAAATTAATGAGGCGGGACTTATAACGCTGGATCTCAGCGATTTCAAGATTGTTGAGAGGCAACTAGAGCTAGATCTTTCTGAGTGGTTTTTAGATGAGCTTGTGGTTCGAGAAAAAGATTTTAGAGAAAAGCTTTCCTCTTTTCCCTGGAAAAACTATACTAATTGTTTTGTGGCCGTATTTTGTTCCAAAAATATTATTATTCCCCATTGGGCATATCTTTTGGTTCAAGCAAATTTGCGAAAATTTGCTAGACAGGTTTTTTTTTGCAAACCAAATGTGATGCACGACCTTTTGTTTCAAAAAAGTTTACTTAAATTAGATTTGAAAAAATATGAAAATAGGCGCGTATTTATCAAATCTTGCAGTGGAGATGTTCCGCTTAGTGCTATGTCAATTTGCTCACACATGTTGTCGCCTATCGTAAAAAGTTTATTTTATGGAGAGCCATGCTCAGGCGTTCCTTTATTAAAGAATTAAAAAAAATATTATGAAAAATTTAATTATCACTATATGTTGTTTTACCATTTTGATGCCCTTTAAAATTTCTGCCGACGAAGGAATGTGGCTCCCTATGTTTATTAAGGGAATAACCATGGAGGATATGCAAAAAAAGGGGCTCAAGTTGACGGCAGAAGAAATTTATAGTATTAATAACGCGTCTTTAAAGGATGCTATTGTAAGTTTTAATGGGTACTGCACTGGTGAGATTATTTCAAAAAAGGGTCTTCTTTTAACAAATCACCACTGTGGGTATGATGCTATACAAAATCACAGCCTGGGGGAAAATGACTATCTGGGGGAGGGCTATTGGGCAAAAGATTTAGCATCCGAGCTCCCAAACGAAGATATGTTTGTTGATTTTTTAATTAGCATGAGAGATGTTTCCGACGAAGTTTTAGACAGTATAGGTTATAGTACCGACGAGGAGAGTCGGGCCCAGCTAATAAGTCAAAGAATTGAGTCCATTAAAGAAAAAGAGCTAAATGAAACCGGCTACTGGGCAGAAGTAAAGTCTTTTTTTGGGGGGAATGAATACTATTTATTTGTGTATGAGCGGTTTAATGATGTGCGTTTGGTGGGAACACCCCCCGAGTCAATAGGGAAGTTTGGTGGGGACACTGACAACTGGATGTGGCCAAGACATACTGGTGATTTTGCGCTTTTTAGAGTTTACTCCGCCCCCGACGGAAGCCCTGCAGAATATGATGAAAAAAACATACCCCTTGTTCCAAAACACTTTCTGCCTATTTCTTTAGGTGGGGTTTCCGAATCTGACTTTACTATGGTACTTGGTTATCCTGGGGGAACTGATCGATATTTGTCTTCATTTGGGGTTAAGCATGCCATAGAAAAATATAACCCAACTGTGGTAGAAATTCGTGAAGAAAAACTAAATATTTTAAATAAGCACATGCGGGCAGATAGATCAATTAATATTATGTATGCAAGTAAAAAGGCCCGAATTTCTAATTATTGGAAGTACTATATTGGACAAACAAGGGGGCTAAAAAGGCTTCGTGTTTATGATAAGAAAAAGGCCCTGGAGGAGAAATTTGATGTTTTTGCGGGGTCTTCTAAAGAAAACATGGAAATCTATGGAGATGTTGTAGAAAGTCTCGGCGCAGCACAAGATAGTTTAGAAAAAACGACCCTCTCAAGAATATATTTAAATGAAGCGGCCTGGTCTGGCCCAAGTTTTGTTCGTTTAGCCCGAAGGTCGGGGGCCATGATTCGGGCAATTAATGGTGGAGAAGAAGAGGCTATAATTCAGGCAATAGAGCTTTTCAGGAGTCAGGCTAATGATAGTTTTAAGGAATATAAAAAGGATATTGATAAAGAAATTTTTGTTAAAATGATGGAAATGTATCATGTTGGCGTTCCTGAAAACCAACTCCCTAAAATAATTAAAGACATGGCGGTTAAATATGGCGGTGATTTTCAAAAATGGGGCAATGCGCTGTATCGCCGATCTGTTTTTGTAGACCACGATAAGATCATGGCGCTACTAGATGACTTTAACCCAAACTTTCCTGACGTAACAATTTCGGCTATTGAAAATGATCCTGGTTTTTTAATTCAGAAGTCTATTTTGGGCAATTACTTTCAAAACATTCGACCGCAAAATAGTGGTCCCCAAAAAAAATTAGATGTAGCAAGTCGCCTTTTTATAGATGGTTTGCGAAAAATGTCTCCAAATAAATCCTTTTATCCAGACGCCAACTTCACTATGAGGCTAACATACGGATCTGTCGGATCCTATAGCCCTGGCAACGCTATGCATTATGATTATGAAACAACTTTGGGTGGGGTTATGGAGAAGATGGATAATGACAATCCGGAGTTTGTTGTGCCTCAAAAACTAGTTGATTTATATCAGAAAAAAGATTTTGGGCAATACGGATCTGGAGGAAAAATGAATGTGTGTTTTATTTCAAACAATGATATTACTGGGGGTAATTCGGGGTCTCCTGTAATTAATGGAAATGGTCATTTGGTGGGCTGTGCCTTTGATGGGAACTGGGAGGCGATGAGTGGAGATATTGCATTTGAAGATAACTTGCAGCGCACCATCTCTGTCGATGTTAGATATATATTATTTATTATTGATAAATTTGCTGGGGCGGGCCACATTATAGATGAACTAAGCCTTGTTGGAACAGCTAGCTCTAAAAAATTAGGAACACGAAACAAAACACAAGGGCTCTCTGGCACTGGAGCAACAAAAGATCTTTCAAGTAAAGAGAGTTTTTCTACTGCCTTTCGTGAAGCTAAGAGGTCTAACTTAGATGCTTTTACTTGGAGGGGTCAATTATTTACAACTGATTTAGAAGATAAATAAAGGCCCCATTGTTTTGGTAGACATTGCCCTGTTAACTGAAAGTCGATATCTTCTTCCTTCTTCAAGGAGTCAATATGTTCAAAATATTATTGATGAAGATGGATTAGTCCAAGTCGAGTTGGAAAAACTAGGGCTATCCTGTCAAAGGGTTGCTTGGGATGGTGTCTTTAATGGCGCCTCTTTTAGGTTTGCTCTTTTTAGAACCACTTGGAACTATTTTGACAAATTAGACGATTTTCTTGTTTTTTTAAAATCTAGCCCTTCTGTTTTGGGATTTATTAATCCTATAGATCAAATTATGTGGAACCTAAACAAAAAATACCTCTTAAAGCTTAGGGGTTGTGGCATAAATATTCCCGAGTCTTATGTTGTGAGGGCTAAAGATGGTGTGTCTCTTTCTGGTCTTGCCGCGCTTTATGGTTGGAATGATGTTGTTATTAAGCCGTGTGTTTCCGCGGCGGCCTGGAACACCCATCGAATTAGACGGTCTGATTTTAAAAAAAAGGAAGCACTGTTTGCCAGGCTTTTAACAAACAATGACATGATTGTTCAGGTTTTTCAAAAAAACATTTTGACGATTGGAGAGGTTTCTATAATGATAATCGGGGGAGAGTATTCACATGCTGTTTTAAAAAAAGCAAAGCCTGGAGACTATCGAGTGCAGGATGATTTTGGGGGGTCCGTGCATCTTTACGAGCCTAAAAAGTCTGAAGTTGATTTTGCTCGTCGGGTTATTATGGCCTTGCCCTTTCGCCCCGTGTATGCGAGGGTTGATATTATTTTAGATAACCAAGACGAGCTTGCGCTATCTGAATTAGAGCTTATTGAGCCTGAAATGTGGTTTCGACTTAAGGGTTCTGCTGCCAAAAGGCTAGCTAGAGCAGTGTGTGTACACGCTTCAAAAAAGTAAACTTAATAGGCTCTTTTGTTTGCTCCCTCAATATAGTATATAAATGCTTTATTGGCCACCATATTTCCCCCTGGTGTGGGGTAGTTGCCTGTAAAATACCAATCCCCTTTGTGTTTTGGGCATGCTAAATGAAGGTTTTCAGCGCTTTGAAAAATAACGCTAAAGTCAGTTAAAAGGTGGTCTGTTTTTAACAAATTAGCTATTTCTTGTGAAATTTCTTGTTCTGTAAACCCGTGGTATATTTCCAAGAGATGATTGTGTTGTTTTTCTTTGGGCTCTTTTATGGCATTTTTACATTTTTGATATACCCCCTGAATAGCTTGTCTCCCCTTCTCTGTTTTTTGAAGAAGTGAAATTGCCGCCCTAAAGGCAATAAAGTCGCCCAGTTTAGCCATGTCTATTCCATAGCAATCTGGGTATCGTATTTGGGGGGCTGACGAAACAATAATAATTTTTTTTAATTTCAGTCTATCTAAAATACCAAGTATACTCTTTTTAAGTGTAGTTCCCCTCACAATACTGTCGTCTAAAATAACAAGTGTATCATTTTTAGTAGAAACACCGTAGGTTACATCATATATGTGCCCAACAAGTCCGTCCCTGTCTTCGTCTGCGGTAATAAATGTTCTTAATTTGGCGTCTTTAACTGCCATTTTTTCAAACCTCACCTTTTGATTTATTATTTTCACAAGGGCTTCTGTGTCGCCGTCTTCTAGAAGCTTGATTTTGTCTTTTGACAACTTTGCTTCTATGGCCTCAATTAGTCCAAAAAATGCCGTTTCTGCGGTGTTGGGAATGTACGAAAAGATTGTATTTGTTAGGTCGTTTTGTATTTTGTTTAGTACCGTGTCTTTTAAAAGTGCCCCCAGTTTTTTTCTTTCACCATATATGTTTTTATCGTTTCCTCTCGAAAAATAAATTCGCTCAAATGAGCATGACCTTTTTTCTTTTGGGATCATAATTTGTTCTATACTAATTGAGCCGCTCTTTTTTATAATTATTGCTGACCCCTCTTTTAGTTCGCTAATATTATCTGATGGAATATTAAATGCTGTTTGTATTACTGGTCTTTCTGAAGTGACAACCGCAATCTCGTCGTCATAATAATAATACGCCGGTCTTATTCCGTGGGGATCTCTCAAAACAAAAGAGTCTCCATGTCCAAGCATTCCGGCCAAAACATATCCTCCGTCCCACTTCTTTGATGCGTTTTTTAGTATTTCTGCAACCCCCAGGTTCTCTTGTATTAACTTTGATATTTCAATATTTGTTTTGTTTTGCCTTTTATACTTGTGATATAGCCTTGTGTTTTCTTCATCCGTAAAGTGGCCTATTTTTTCAAGTATTGTTACTGTGTCAGACTTTTCTTTTGGATGTTGGCCCAGCTCTATTAGTTGTGCTATTAGCTCTTCGACATTAGTCATATTGAAATTGCCCGCCAAAACTAAATTTCGAGATTGCCAATTATTTTGTCTTAATATTGGATGGCAGTGTGTAATGCTATTTTTTCCATAAGTTCCATACCTTAGGTGCCCCAAAAACAACTCTCCGGTAAAGGGGTGGTTGTTTTTTAACCATTTTGTGTTTTTAAATTTTTCAGGAAACTTTTTTTTAATCACCCCAAATCTTTCTCCAATATTTCGAAAAACTTCTTGTATTGAATTGGGGTCCACTGATCTTCTTCTACTAATGTAGGGTCTGCCTGGCGGTGTGTCAATTTTAATATTTACTAGTCCTGCTCCGTCCTGCCCCCTATTAACCTGCTTCTGCATAAGAAGATACATTTTGTTTAGACCATATAGTGCCGTTCCATATTTTTTTTGATAATACTCTAATGGCCTTAATAGTCTAAGCATGGCTATTCCGCACTCGTGTTGTATTTGATCGCTCATGGTTTTATGTGTATTACAAAAGTATGTTTTTTTTAGTCAAAATCTTCGTTTTTCTTACCCAACCAGTCTAGCACGTTTTTATGCCAAATGTTTACTCCCTCTTTTTCGGCTATATAGCCCTCTTGTATTGCTTGGTCTAGTGCTCTTCCGGGGTAAGCCCCACTTGTGCTTTCTGTTTCTCCCAATGGGTATGGGTCATCTAGGCCCATTATTATTTGGCTGGCCCCAAAGCGCGTTTTTAATAAGCCCAGGGTGTGGGGGTCATGAACCAGCGTGTCAAAGTAAAGATTTTTTTTCCCTATCATTTTTCTAGGGTTATGTAGTTTTTTAAAAATATCTGGACGACTTTCAAAGCCCTGAACTCTTCTTCCTTGATTAGCTGCGCCTAACATTCCCCCGTGTGCAAAGCTGGTTCTTACTTTCGGGTATTTTGCTGATAAATTTCTAAGGGTGAAGGTGTGTAGTGTGTCTGCACATTGTGCCATCATCCAAATCAAATGAAATCTCCAGTATTTGTTTTTTAGGGCGACCATTTTCTCGCCATCATAGGGGTGAATCTGCATCGCTAACCCATGTTTGTTAGCCAATTCAAAAATCGGATCAACATCTGCCTCTGCGACAGACAACCACTCTCCTTTTGAGTTTAAAAAGTGGGTGGGTAAACAAATTAGCTTTAGGCCTAGATTATTTACACACCTATCAATCTCATTAAGGGCCTGGTCCATATATCGTGGCTGAACCACAAATCCACAGGTAAACTTTTTTGGGTAATCATTTTGAATAGAGGCATTGAAATCATTTTGAAAACGAATACTATCAAAACAGTCTTGTTTTTCCCAGCCATTACAATATAGTTGCGAAAGACACAACATGACGCCGTGATCTATGTTATGTTGATCCATCCAGTCTAATTTATCTTTAACAAAAAAACCAGGTCCGCCAATTGGTCTAGACCACTCCCCCTGTCTCATAAGACTTTTGCTTTCATCTATCCAAAAAAGTTTTTTTTCTTTCATGAACCTGGGAATCTGAGAGGGTTCTGGAAGAATATGTCCATGTCCATTTATTCGCATTGTGTGTTTTTTAAGTTTCAATGTGTTTGTTTGTGTGGTTCATGCTTTATTTGTTGGTTAATTCTTGAGGGTGGTGAGAATTAAATATACCTTTCGTCTGCGGCCATAACCTCTCCGGAAATTGGGCATGTTCTTAATTTTTTACTTTGATAAAATTTTTTAAAAACTGGTAAAAAATCCTTTTCTATGTTTGTAAGGTGAAAATACTCCTCGTATAATAGTGCATTTTCCTTCTCAGAAAACCACATTAGGCCGTCTTTGTGAAAACTCTCTCGCTTTCTTTCTATTACAAGTCCCACCGAACCTTCTGGCCGAATTGGGGAGTGTGGTATTTTTGGGGGCAACAAAAACATCTCTCCCTCTTTAATAGGGACCTCCACCCTTTGTCCTTTTTGTTGTGTTTTAACTAGTATGTCTCCCTTTATTTGATAAAAGAGTTCTTCTGTTTCATTATAGTGGTAGTCGTTTCTCGCGTTTGGCCCCCCCACAACCATAACTATAAAGTCTTCGGACTCTACATATAAATTTTTATTTCCTACTGGGGGTTTTAATAGTGCCCTGTTGTCGTTTATCCACTTTTTAAGATTAAAGGGGGCTTTAATTGTTTTCATTATTTATTTTTTATCGTGTTTTCATTTTGATATAGTTCTAAATAGTAAATTAGTTATATTTGGGACAATATGGAAATAAATCTTCAAAATAAAACTGCATGGGTTTTTGGTGGGTCGAGGGGTATAGGTCGAGCCATAGCCATAAAGCTTGCTGAGGCCGGAGCAAATATTTTGCTAATCGCTCGTAATCGCGCTAACTTATTATTGGTAAAGGATTCGCTTTGTGTTAAAAAAAAACAAGAGCATGATCTTTTGGTTGTTGATGTGGCAAACACCCAAAAACTCGGAGACTTACTTCGATCCTACTACAATGTAGGCGCTGTGGATATTGTTATTAATAATTCTGGTGGCCCTAAATCGGGGCCCGCCCACACAGCTGGAATAGATGAGTATGTGGGGGCTTTCTCTCAACATGTTTTAGCCGCTCAAGTAATTGCTTCTGTTGCGCTACCTATTATGAAAAAAAGGGGTGGGGGTAGAATTATAAATATTATATCTACTTCTGTAAAACAGCCTATTGGTGGGCTGGGTGTATCTAATACTGTTCGTGGCGCAATGGCAAATTGGAGCAAAACAGTCGCCGGAGAGGTCGGTGGATTTGGAGTAACAGTTAATAATATTCTTCCTGGCGCGACAAAAACCGATCGTTTAGTTGAAATAATAAGTAAAAAAGCTGAACAGGTGGGTAGTCCTGTTGAGTTGATTAAGAAAAAAATGAAGGGCGACATCCCTATCGGTAGATTTGGCTTTCCTGAGGAAGTGGCCTATTTAGCCGTTTTTTTATGTTCGAAATATGCGGATTATATCAATGGTATTAATATTCCTGTTGACGGGGGAAGAACAAAGTCTTTATAGTTGGAAAAGCTGTCAAACTATATTAACGGTCGACTGGTGGCGCCCTCCAAGGGTCAATATATTCAAAATATTGAGCCGTCTAGTGGGGCCGCTTATTCGTTGATTCCTAATAGTGGGGCTGTGGATGTAGATCGAGCTCTGAGGGCAGCAAAAAACGCCTTCTGCTCTTGGGGCAAGTCATCTAGAGAATATCGCTCTAGGTGGATGATGAGGTTGGCAGATGCTATTGATAAGCATTCTAAAAGGTTGGTTTTAGCAGAAAGTAAAGACACGGGGAAGCCGATTTGGTTGGCTAAAAAAATGGACATTCCTAGGGCCTCCGAAAACTTCCGTTTTTTTGCCACAGAAATACTACACTTTTCTTCAAAAACATATGATTCTGACGGAGGTGCACTAAACTATGTGTTAAGGCAGCCTATTGGCGTTGCTGGATGCATATCTCCCTGGAACCTACCTCTATATCTTTTAACCTGGAAGATTGCTCCTGCAATAGCGGCAGGAAATACTGTTGTTGCCAAGCCCTCCGAAATAACGCCATATACTGCGTATTTGTTGGGGGAAATCTGTAAAGAAATAAAGTTTCCCAGGGGGGTTATTAATATTGTTCATGGTTATGGTGAGGTTGCTGGAGACGCTATTGTTAGGGGTTGTGATATTGTTTCTTTTACAGGGGGAACCGAAACCGGACGAAAGGTTGCCTTGAGAGCTGCCGAGGAATTTAAAAAGTGTTCATTAGAGATGGGGGGGAAAAACCCTACGATTATTTTTCGTGATTCAGATTTAGATCTGGCAATAAAACAAACTATTCGAAGCGGTTTTTTAAACCAGGGGCAAATTTGCCTCTGTGGGTCTCGTGTTTTTATAGAAAAATCTATTTTTAAAAAGTTTAAAGCCCGACTAATTAGCGATGTTAGTGGATTGATTGTTGGTGACCCCAAAAAAAACTCTGTTAATCTTGGGGCAATTGTTTCCAAAAAACACTTGTGCAGTATTTTAAAAAAAATACAAGATGCCAAAAATAGTGGGTCTAAAATCCTGTATGGTGGCAACCGCGTGTTAATTAGGGGGTTGCGTAAAGGGTTCTTTATGAGCCCCACTATTATTGAGGAGCCCAACCATCTTGCGGCCATTAATCAAGAAGAGGTTTTTGGTCCAGTTATTTCTCTTATTCCTTTTGACACCGAAGAGGCGGCAATTAAAATGTGTAATGATATCAAATACGGGCTTTCTGCATCCATTTTTTCTAACTGCATTTCTAGGTGTCATCGGGTTGCGTCAAAAATTGATTGTGGTATTATTTGGATTAATGCCTGGCTGCTTAGAGACCTTAGAATACCATTTGGGGGCATGAAGCATTCTGGATTAGGAAGAGAGGGGGGGCACGAGTCTTTAAACTTTTTTACAGAAACTAAAAATGTGTGTGTTGTGGTTGAGTCGGAGAAAAATAAATAATTATATTTATTCTAAATAAACACTACTTGTTGTTATGGTAAATTTTTTTAATTCTGCTAATGCTCCTGGACCCGTTGGGCTATATCCCCACGCAAAAAGAGTTGGTAATCTTTTGTTTTTATCTGGTGTGGGGCCTAGAAAAAGGGGAGAAACAAAAATACCAGGAGTTGTTCTCAGTGAAAGAGGTGAGGTTTTAAAATATGATATAGAAAAACAATGTGTTTCTGTTTTTGAAAATATTAAAATAATTCTTAATGATTCTGGTTCTTGTTGGGACAATATTGTTGATGTAACAACCTTTTTAACAAATATGAGACGTGATTTTGATGCGTATAATAAGCTGTATGCTCGACACTTTAAGGGGCCCTTTCCCACACGAACCACAATAGAGGTGGGGTCTTTACCAACCCCTATTGCTATTGAGCTTAAAGTAATTGCCACTATATAAGTTTTTTGCCGTGAATTTTAATGAATATAATAGTTTGAATTTATCTCTTGTTTGCTCTGAAATTAATCTTTTTTGGAAAAAAAATGAGGTTTTTAAAAAAAGTATAGAGGAGAGGGAGGGTGAAAAAAGATTTGTTTTTTATGAGGGACCCCCTTCTGCAAACGGTCTACCTGGCATACACCACGTTATGGCAAGGCTTATTAAAGATGTTTTTTGTAGATATAAAACATTGTCTGGTTTTTGTGTTGAAAGGCGAGCCGGCTGGGATACGCATGGTTTGCCTGTGGAGCTTGGTGTAGAGAAAGAGCTAGGAATTAATAAAGATGATGTTGGTAAGACTATTTCTGTTTCGGAATATAATGAGGCTTGTAAAGGTGCTGTTATGAAATATACTCGGTCTTGGAACCATTTAACTGAAAAAATGGGCTATTGGGTTGATGTTGACTCTCCATATATTACATACGAAAACAAATATATTGAGTCTGTTTGGTTTTTAATTCAGCGTCTTTATAAAAAAAGCCTAATATATAAGGGCTATACTATTCAGCCCTATTCTCCTGCAGCAGGGACGGGGCTTAGCTCTCATGAATTAAACCAGCCAGGCTGCTATCGATTGGTAAAAGACCTGAGTGTCTATGCGCTTTTTAAAGTTGTTTCTAGTGATAGCATAATAAAAACCCATCTTCCTGTTTTTTTTATGGCCTGGACAACAACCCCTTGGACTCTTTTTGCTAACACGGGGCTCGCCGTTGGTTTGGGTATACGATACTCTATTGTTGAAACAATAAACCCCTATTCTTTGGAAAAAATACTGGTTGTTTGTGCAGAGGACTGTTTGTCTAAAGTTTTTAATTCTAACCTAGGGGGTGTGTCAATAGATAGTTTTGATAAGTCCAAAATTAAGCCCGGCTTCACCCCATATTGTGTTGTTGGTGCATGTGTTGGAAAAGATTTAATAAACATAGGATATGAGCAGCTGCTAAAATATGTTCAGCCCCTAGAAAACCCGGAGCGCGCTTTTCGTGTTGTCTCTGGAGAGTTTGTTAACACATCTGATGGAACCGGAATTGTTCATTTGGCGCCAACCTTTGGGGCAGACGACTTTAATTTGGCAAAGAGGGTTGGTCTTCCGCTTATGATGGTTGCTCGTGACAACAAAATGGTTCCTATTGTTGATTTAAATGGTAGGTTTGTTGAGGAGTTGGGGGAGTTTGGTGGGCGCTTTGTTAAGCCCGGCTTTGAGAGGTCTCCCGGTGGCGACTCTGTAGACATTGATATTGTTGTTAAGTTAAAAAAAGAAGGTCTCGCGTTTTCCTCTGAAAAACACGAACACAGCTACCCTCATTGTTGGAGAACTGATAAGCCTATTTTATATTATCCACTTGATTCTTGGTTTATAAAGTCTACTCATTGTCGTGAGGAACTAATAAAAAAAAAATAAAGAGATAAATTGGGTGCCAAAAAGCACTGGTGTTGGGCGTTTTAATAATTGGTTGGAAAATATTAATGATTGGAACCTTTCCAGGTCTCGTTTTTGGGGAATCCCCCTCCCTATTTGGGTTTCTGCTGAAACTGGGGCTGTTATTTGTGTTGGTTCTGTGGAGGAGTTGAGGTCTTTGTGTTCTGATTCCGTAAAGGCTGGCCACATGAAAAAAAACCCATTTTTAGATTTTGTTCCCGGGGTTATGAGTGCCGATAATTATGATTTTTTTGATCTTCACAAAAACTTTGTAGATGAAATTATTTTAGTTGGTCCTAGTGGGGAGGCGCTTTATAGGGAGCGTGAGGTTATTGATGTTTGGTTTGATTCGGGGGCTATGCCGTATGCACAGTGGCACTACCCTTTTGAAAACAAAAAATTAATCGATAGTGGTGAGTTTTTTCCAGCTGACTTTATTGCAGAAGGGGTTGATCAAACTCGTGGTTGGTTTTTTACCCTACACGCGATAGCCGTTATGTGTTTTGATAGTGTGGCTTTTAAAAATGTTATTTCCAACGGGCTAGTTTTAGATGGTGGTGGCCAGAAAATGTCTAAACGGCTAGGTAATGCGGTTGACCCATTTAAAGTTATTGAGTCGCATGGGGCGGACTGTGTGAGGTGGTATATGGCCTCTAACTCCCAACCCTGGGAAAACCTAAAGTTTAGTGTTGATGGGGTGGTTGAGGTTAAACAAAAGTTTTTTAGCACCCTTTATAACACCTATTCCTTTTTTAGTCTTTATGCAAATATTGATGGTTTTTGTTTTAAAGAAGATTTGGTTCCTGTGGTCAGTCGGCCACCCATTGATCGTTGGATAATTTCTGAGCTACACTCTTTAATCTCTCGAGCCAATTCTTTTTATGATAATTATGAACCAACTCTTGTTGCTAGGAGTATTCAGTCTTTTGTTGTAGATAAGTTGAGCAATTGGTATGTTAGGCTTGTTAGGAGGCGCTTTTGGAGGGGGGAATATGATGTTTTGAAAATTTCTGCATACCAAACTCTTTATGAATGTCTTGTTTGTATTAGCAAGCTGTCTTCGCCAATTGCCCCCTTTTTTATGGAACGGTTGTTTTGTGACCTAAATGACGTGACCGAAAAAGAGCCCCACAACTCTGTTCATCTGTCTTTTTTCCCAAAACATCGTCCACAATTAATTGATTTGGTTTTAGAAAAAAAGATGTCTGTGGTTAAAACTATCTGCTCTTTGTCTCTTTCTTTAAGAAAGCAAAGTGGCATTCGTGTAAGACAACCCCTGTCTTTAATTACTGTTTGTTTAGACCCCGGAGAGGAGTTGGTTGATGAGTTTGTGGGCCTTATTAAGGCGGAAGTGAATGTTAAGCGGGTGGTTTTTAGCAACGAGTCGGGTGGTTTTTTTAGTCGAAAACTTGTTGTTAATTTCCCTGTTTTAGGCAAAAAGTTTGGCCCGATGGTTTCAGAAATCACAAGAATTGTTGGTGATTTTGATAAAACGAGTGTTTCTAAGTATGTTGATGAGGGTAAAATTGTTATCAGGGTTGGTGACAAAAAAATATCTCTTTCAGGAGACGACCTGTTGGTTAAAAATAAGGGGGTTCCTGGTTTGTTGACAGCAAAAAAAGACTCTGTTTTTGTTGTTTTAAACACAGATCTTTCTGTTGATTTATTAGAGGAGGGGTTTGTTCGAGAGGTTGTTAATGTAATTCAAAATAAACGAAAAGACCTCTCTTTGGCCGTGGTTGATCAGGTTTCTGTTTCTGTTTTTGGTGATAAAAAAAGTACTGAGGCTTTAAAAAAACATATTGATTATGTATCATCTGAGGTTTTGGCAAAAAATATTTCTATAAACTTATCGGATTCAAAAACTGGTTCTCTGGTTGACTTTAATAATTATAAACTGTATATTGTTATTCAAACTTCTTGATTTTATGAAAAAAAGTGTTTCTAAAAGATATTCCGACAAAGAACTAGATAGGTTTAAACAAATTATACTAAAAAAAATTGATGTTGCGGAGCGGGACCTAAAGCTACTAAAAGACTCGTATAGTAATGCATCCTCTAATGGAACCGATGACACCTACTCTTCTTTTAAGTCTTTTGAAGAGGGTTCTGAAACATTGTCCAAAGAATCCAACACACTTTTAGCCGCAAGACAAGAAAAGTTTATACGAGACCTTAAAAACGCACTAGTTAGAATAGAAAACAAAACATATGGTATTTGTCGTGATTCTGGAAAACTGATTTCCAAAAAACGTTTAGTTTTAGTGCCGCACGCAACACTAAGTATTGAGGCAAAAAACAAATCAAGATAATTTGTGGGGCGCTTTCCTTTTCGTTGGTGGGCCTTGGTGGTTTTTTTGGTTTTTTTAGACCAGGCCCTTAAGTTTTGGGTTAAAAACAATATGTCTATTGGTGACGACATCCGTATAACTAGTTGGTTTTTTTTATATTTTGTTGAAAACAATGGGTTCGCTTTTGGTTATGAGTTTTTTGGTGCTTATGGAAAATTTTTTTTAACCCTTATTCGTCTTGTTTTTGTTTTTTTTATTTATCGTTGGATTTGTGACTTGGTAAATCGTGGTGTTCGTGGCCCTGTTTTTTATGGACTTCTTTTAGTTTTTTCTGGAGCAATTGGAAATATTGTGGATAGTGTTTTTTATGGTGTTTTTTATGGGTACGCCCCCTTGTTTTTTGGACGAGTTGTAGACATGTTTTATTTTCCTCTTTTTTCGGGTTTTTATCCTGAGTGGGTTCCTTTTTTTGGCGGAGAGCCCTTTGTTTTTTTTAGATATATTTTTAATGTTGCCGACTCTTGTATAACTATCGGTGGTGGGGTTTTGTTATTTTGTTACAAAAGCCTTGATTGGAAATAATTTATTTTGTTTGTTTTTTTTTCGGTTTGTTTTTTATCTTTGCCGAACTAAAAACACTAAAAAAAAATATGAATTATGGATTTTATAGCTGATAATTTGGTTTATGTTGCTCCTGTTTTAGGGGTTGTTGGTTTAATTGTAATGTTTATAAAGTCTCGCTGGGTTTCTAGACAGGATCCTGGGGATAAAAAAATGACAGATCTTGCTGGACACATTGCAAGAGGTGCTATGGCTTTTCTTGTTGCAGAATGGAGGGTTTTGGGTGTTTTTTCTATTATTGCTGCCGGACTATTGGCTTGGTCTGGAACACTTGTTGAAACTTCTACGCCAGCAATTGCTTTGTCTTTTGTGATTGGTGCTGTTTTTTCAGCTTTGGCTGGTTATTTTGGAATGAATATTGCCACAAAAGCAAATGTTCGAACTACGCAAGCTGCTAGAAGTAGCTTGGCTAATGCTTTAAAGGTTTCTTTTACTGGCGGAACTGTTATGGGGCTTGGTGTTGCGGGTCTGGCGGTTTTTGGTTTAGGGAGTTTATTTATTTTTTTTATTAACTGTTATGGGGCTGTTTCTGATTCTGGTTTAGTTAATCCTGATCAGATGTTGATAGCTCTTGAGGTTTTGGCTGGTTTTTCACTAGGGGCTGAATCAATTGCGCTGTTTGCCAGGGTTGGTGGTGGAATTTACACAAAAGCTGCTGATGTTGGGGCTGATTTGGTTGGTAAGGTTGAGGCCGGCATCCCTGAAGATGACCCGAGAAACCCCGCAACTATTGCTGATAATGTTGGTGATAATGTTGGTGATGTTGCTGGAATGGGTGCAGATCTTTTTGGTTCATATGTTGCAACAATTTTAGCAACCATGGTTTTGGGAAGAGAGATTGTTGTTGGAAGGTTAAATAGTTTGGGGGATTTTGTTGCAAATCCTGAAAGTTTGGTGGTTGGTGCTGAGTCCATGCCATTTATACTTTTACCTATGATTATTGCAGGTTTGGGTTTGATTTTCTCCATTGTTGGTGCCTTTTTTGTTAGGATTGGTTCTGAGTCGGGTTCTGTTCAAAATGCCCTAAATCTCGGCAATTGGCTTTCTATTTTTTTAACGCTTTTTGCATCTTATTTTTTAATTAATTGGTTGTTGGGTAGTGGTGATTTTGTTTTTAGTATCCGTGAGGGTGATTTTTTTACAAAAATGGGTGTTTTTTGGGCTGTGTTCACCGGTCTTACTGTTGGGGGATTAATGTCTATAATAACCGAGTATTATACTTCTATGGGTAAGCGCCCTGTTGATTCTATTGTTAAGCAGTCTGAAACAGGTCACGCAACTAATATAATTGGTGGTTTAGCTGTTGGTATGGAGTCTACTGTTTTGCCTATTTTGGTTTTAGCTTGTGGTATTGTTGTTTCTTATTCTTTTGCTGGTCTATATGGTGTTGCTATTGGTGCTGCGGGAATGATGGCAACAACGGCCATGCAGCTTGCCATTGATGCCTTTGGCCCTATTGCTGATAACGCTGGTGGTATTGCTGAAATGAGCGGCTTACCAAAAGAGGTTCGAGAAAGAACCGACAACCTTGACGCTGTTGGAAACACTACGGCTGCTGCGGGAAAGGGTTTTGCCATCGCCTCTGCAGCACTAACGGCCCTAGCTCTTTTTGCTGCTTTTGTTGGTTTAGCGGGTATTGACTCTATTGATATATATAAGGCTGAGGTTCTTGCCGCTCTTTTTGTTGGAGCAATGATTCCTTTTATCTTTTCTTCTTTGGCAATTGCCGCTGTTGGTCGTGCTGCCATGGATATGGTTGTGGAGGTTCGTAGACAGTTTAAAGAAATTCCTGGAATAATGGAGGGTAAAACAACGCCTGAATATGAAAAATGTGTTGAAATATCAACAAGGGCCTCTATTCGTGAAATGATTTTGCCTGGATCGATTCCTCTTATTGTTCCTGTTTTAACTGGTTTTTGTTTTGGTCCTGAGGTTTTAGGGGGCCTTCTTGCTGGTGTTACTGTTTCTGGTGTTTTGATGGGTATTTTTCAAAATAATGCCGGGGGTGCTTGGGACAATGCTAAAAAATCTATTGAGGCTAATGGTGAAAAAGGTTCTGAAGACCACAAGGCTTCTGTTACAGGAGACACTGTTGGTGACCCATTCAAAGACACCTCTGGTCCATCTATGAATATATTAATTAAATTAATGTGTATTGTTGCGCTAGTAATTGCACCGCACCTTAAAGAAAAGAAGGGTGGTTCGGTAGAGTCGATGGGCGCTGAAGAAGTTGGTGTTGAGTTGTTAGAAAACAACTAGCTTAGGTTTTTTAAACTGTACATATAATTTAGTATTTGTATTGCATTTGTTGCGGCCCCTTTTCTAAGTGGGTCTGCAACAATCCACATATTAAAGCCAGCCTTTACAGTTTCGTCTTTTCTAATCCTAGAAACATATACCGTGTTTTTTCCCTTTGTTTCTGCTGGCGTTTTAAACTCTATTCCTTCCTGAACAAGAATTCCTTTTTGGTTTTTTAAAATTTTAATTAATTGTTTTATTGTTGCTGTTTTTTTTGTTTCTATATTAACACTTTCTCCATGTCCACCAATCGTCGGAACTCTAACGGCTGTGGCAGTTATTTTTATTTTTGATTTTAAAATTTTATTAGTCTCGTTAATTATTTTTTCTTCTTCTTTCGTGTATCCTTTTTTAGAAAAACTATCACATTTTGGTATTACATTTCTATGTATGTTTTTTTTATATGTTGTGATTTTTGGTTTTTGGTTTCTTTCCTCCGACTCTAGTTGTTTTATTCCGGCGTGACCCGTTCCTGAAACCGCCTGATAAGTAGAAATTATTAGTCTTTTTATTTTTAATTTTTGGTGTATTTGATTTATTGCTAAAACCAACTGGATTGTTGAGCAATTTGGATTTGAAATAATTTTATCTTTTTTTGTTATTATTTCTTTATTTATTTCTGGAACAATGAGTTTTATTTTTTTGTCCATTCTAAATGCTGAAGAGTTATCTATAACAATTGTTCCTTTTTTTGAAAAAATTTTTGCATACTTTAGGGCTACATCTGATCCTGCTGAAAAAAGGGCGTATTCGGGTTTTTGTTTTATTGCCTCACTTATTGATATTATTTTTTTCTTTTTGTTTTTATATATTATTTCTGTTCCTATGTTTTTTTTTGAAGCAACTAGTATTAGTTTTTCAATTTTTGGTTTTTTTTGTTTTTCTAAAATTTTTATAATTTCTGTTCCAACTAGTCCTGTTGACCCAATTATTGCTACTTTCATTTTTTTTTTATTGAATATTTATAAGAAATTTAATACTTTATATTTGATTTTTATTAAAAACCTTGTTGCTAAAAAATAAAATAAAAAATATTCCCAATAAGATTGGTGTTTATCTTTTTTTGTCGAAAAAAAAAGAAGTTTTGTATGTTGGTAAATCTACGCGTTTAAAAAGTCGAGTTAATTCTTATTTTAGAAGTTTTAGCAAAAAACACAAGTTGTTAATAAACAATTCTTTTTATGTTGATTTTTTTTTACTTGAATCTGAAGAAGATGCTCTTTTTTTAGAAAATAATCTAATTAAAAAAAATCAACCTAAATACAATGTTTTATTAAAAGATGATAAATCTTATCCTTGGATATGTGTGAAAAATGAGCGCTTTCCGAGGGTTTTTATTTCTAAAAAAAAATACCGTAATTCTGATTTATATTTTGGCCCTTTTGTTAACAAAAAGTCCTTACGTATTTTATATGATTTAATAACTAGCCTTTATAAGGTTCGTTATTGTGATTATAATTTGTCTAAAGAAAATATTTCTAAAAAAAAATATAAAGTTTGTTTAGATTATCATATTAAAAAGTGTTTTGGTCCTTGTGTTGGTTATCAAAAAGAAGATGATTATAATAAAAGTATTTTTTCTATAAAAAAAATTCTACAAGGTAGGTATTCCTTTGTTTTAAAATCTTTAAAAAAACAGCTTAAAATTAATTCTGATACTTTAAATTTTGAAAAATGTGAAATTATAAAAAATCAGATTTTTTCTTTAAATAAATTAAAAAATAAAAGTTTTATTATTTCTAAAAAAAATATTGATGTGGATTGTTTTTATATATTATTATTTAAAAATAATTTTTATGTGAATTATATCCGTGTTGTTGAAGGTTCTGTTGTT
>MDTB01086336.1_pt1 | contig 29620 bp, 28 predicted proteins | sample 811161 | NCBI WGS metagenome assembly MDTB01 (sample SAMN05326650, study PRJNA326480) | marine metagenome | isolation source: seawater | place: Mediterranean Sea | collected 2009 | reverse complement strand
TTCAATGAAACTCGTCTCCCGACATCGCGGATCTGTTTCGAGATCACTGAGACTTCAGCGATTGGCAGCTTGGACGATGCTATCGAATTCATGGGCAAGAAGACTATCGCTGAGTATGTCGAGGATGAAGAGATCCTCGAAATCCTGAGGGAAATCGGGGTCGACTTTGCCCAGGTATACGGTAGTAGGAGAAAGATGCCGATCGACGAACTTCTCGCTCAACTCTGATCGAGGGCCGCCGTCTAACTGATCCAGGGCCGTTCTAGCGGCTCGAGGCTGTTGCTGCGCATGCGGGGCTCAAGGCTGTTCTTCCACAAGCGTACAGACGACATCACAGATTCTGTCGGCTTCCTCGTCGGTGATGGTCAGAGGGGGTAACAGTCTGACCACCGAGTCTGCGGTGACATTCAGAAGAAGTCCTAGATCCATCGCCTTTTGAACGATGTCGGTACATGGAGACGTCAGCTCCACCGCCAGCATCAGACCCTTGCCCCGGATATCCTTGACGTTATTGCGTCCGCCAAGACGTTCCCTGAAAACGGCAATCATGCGTTCACCCAACTCGGCAGCACGCGCTTCGAGGTTGTTTGCCTTGATTTCACCGACAACTGCGATGGCGGCAGCACAGGACAGCGGATTTCCGCCGAACGTTGAACCGTGGTTTCCAGGCTTCAGCTGGTCTGCGGCAACACCCCTGGCGAGGCACACACCAATAGGCACACCGTTGGCCAGCCCTTTTGCGGTAGGGACAACATCAGGAATGATGTCACTATGCTGATAGGCAAAGTATCGGCCGGTTCGAGCATTCCCGGACTGGACTTCGTCCACAACCAGCAGTAAGTCGTTGTCGTCACAGATCTGTCTCAGGGCTGGCAGGTAGTCATCATCGGGGATGTGTATGCCACCCTCACCCTGAATAGGTTCAACCATGACACCGACGACGTTGTCGTTGGCACTAATGGCGGCCTGGACCGCCTCAATATCGTTGAACCGCACATGGATGAATCCGGTCAAGAGTGGTGTAAAGCCAGCATGGACCTTGGGATTACCGGTTGCTGTCAGCGTTGCCATGGTACGACCGTGAAATGAGTTGTCAGCGACAATGATCGTAGGGTCGTCAATTCCCCTGTTGTTTCCGTAAATGCGACAGATTTTGATGGCACATTCGTTGGCTTCCGCCCCGGAATTGCAAAAGAACATGTTGGCCATACCAGACAGTTCAGCCAGTTCAGCCGCGAGTTTTTCCTGTGCAGGGATCCGGTAAAGATTTGAGGTATGCAGCAGTTGTCCGGCTTGATCACTGATAGCCTTGGCAACTACAGGATTTGCATGCCCCAGTGCAACGACGCCTAGGCCGGAGAGCCCATCGAGATACCGATTGCCCTTGTCGTCCACGAGCCAGGAACCCTCGCCGTGGGTAAACGCCACATCGAGTCGACCATAAGTAGGCATTACCGCGTCATTCATGGGATCGCCCTCGAACCTGATTGCAAAAATGGGCGATAATAAACCAGATGGTCAGCACACAAAAGCAACCTCATGACGCCTGTTGAGCTTTCGATCTTTGTCAATCGTGTTGGTGCGATCTGTCTTGAGATGGGCGCGGTACTCGAAAGGTCCTCCCTGTCGCCCAATATCAAGGATCGCCTCGACTTTTCCTGTGCGCTCTTTGACACGACCGGTGGGCTTGTCGCGCAGGCTGCACATATTCCAGTACACCTTGGGAGCATGGCCTACGCGATGCGGGATCTGGTGTATGGCCTGGACTGGCGTCCCGGTGACGTACTGGTGGTCAATGATCCATTTCTCGGCGGAACACATCTTCCGGATGTGACGTTGATATCGCCATGTATCGTTGAGAGCACGCTGATGGGATTTGTGGCAAACCGCGCCCATCATGCTGACATCGGCGCAGACTCCCCGGGTTCAATGCCCCTTTCGAGCACGCTGGATGAGGAGGGACTGGTAATACCTCCCACGTTGCTCATCCGGGATGGTGCTTTGACAGCAGAAGGTCACGATTTGTATTCCCGGTCAAGCGAGGATACCGCAGGTGACCTTGCTGCCCAGCAAAGCGCCGTCGGTATAGGCGTGCAAAGGTTGGCTGCGCTGATCGCCGGACAGGGGCCGGATGGATATCGGTCGGGTTTGAAGGAACTCAATGCCTATGCAGCCCGTCTTTCGGTTGAAACCTATCGTGCGATCCCGAATGGCGTTTTCCAGGCTGAGGATGTCATGGATGACGATGGCAGCGGGAACGTTGATATCCCGCTTCGGGTCGCGGTGACGATCAGCGAGGACGCCATTTTGGTCGACTTTAAAGGTACCGCCGACCAGGTGGAGGGCAACATCAACTGTCCCATGCCCGTGACAGCAGCCGCTGTGCTGTACTGTTTTCGAGGACTGTTGCCTGAGGAAGTCCCCAGTTGCGCTGGAACCTTTGCACACATTGAGATTTCGGCACCGTCGCGCTGTCTGGTCAACGCACAACGGCCCGCCGCGGTTGCCGCCGGTAATGTGGAGACCTCAATGCGTATCGTGGATCTGGTGCTGAGAGCGTTGGAACAGGCAATACCGGAGGCTATCCCTGCGGCCGCGCAGGGCACAATGAACAACCTGGCGATGGGCGCAAGACCCGCGCAAGGCGCGAGCACACAGAGGTGGGACTATTACGAGACCATTGCCGGGGGCACAGGTGCGTTTTCGGGGGGTGACGGCTTAAGTGGTGTTCAGGCACACATGACTAATACGTTGAACACGCCCATAGAGTGCCTTGAAAGTCATTATCCTTTGCGTGTAACGGCCTATGGGATTCGTCGGCATTCAGGCGGTAATGGTCGATTTCGGGGCGGTGATGGGCTCGTTCGGTCATTGAAGTTTCTTGAACCCGCAGAGGTTACGTTGCTGACAGAACGACGGCGTCATCCGCCCTGGGGCCTCGGTGGCGGACAATATGGCAAGGTTGGTCGTAACATGCTGGATGGCGAAGAGTTGCCACCAAAGTGCCATCTGCGAGTGGCAGCGGGCCAGGAACTGACGATCGAAACACCGGGTGGTGGCGGGTTCGGACCTGCTGCGCGGGAAGGCGATTCAGGTTAGAATCGCGCCTGACTTAATAACAAAACTTGCAGACGGGAGGAGCCCATGGAGGTTCTGGATACGATCAAGGAACAGGTTGAGGCGCACGATATCCTGCTCTACATGAAGGGTTCGCCCGACCAACCACAGTGTGGGTTCTCCGCGCAGGCGTCCCAGGCGCTGATGGCTTGCGGTGAGAAGTTTGCTTTTGTGGATATTCTGTCCAACCCGGATATCCGTGCAAATCTGCCAACGTTTTCCAACTGGCCGACATTCCCGCAGTTGTTCGTGAATGGCGAACTTGTCGGTGGATGCGACATCATCGTTGAAATGTACCAGTCCGGGGAACTGCAACCCCTGGTCAAGGAAGCCGTCGAGCCGAAAGCGGAATAGCGCCCAGTTTAGTTTGGCAGGTGAAGTTGGATTTGATGGAACAGGAGGGTTGCTCTACATTAGAGCCTGAACTTCTGATCGTCACCTGAATAGATAAAACGGAGTAAGCAAACATGGATCTAAAAGGATCTCAGACAGAACAAAATCTGAAGGACGCTTTTGCTGGTGAATCCCAGGCGAATCGACGGTATCTGTATTTTGCCGCCAAAGCCGATGTGGAAGGTTACAACGATGTGTCCGCTGTTTTCCGTTCAACAGCGGAAGGTGAAACCGGGCATGCCCATGGGCATCTGGAATATCTTGAAGTCTCCGGAGACCCTGCGACTGGTTTGCCGATCGGGAGCACGTCCGACAACCTCAAGGCGGCTGTAGCCGGTGAGACCCACGAGTACACTGACATGTACCCGGGTATGGCCAAAACGGCGCGTGATGAAGGGTTTGATGAAATCGCGGATTGGATGGAGACCCTTGCGAAGGCGGAACGGTCCCATGCCAATCGTTTCCAGAAAGCGCTGGATACACTCGACGGCTGATTTCCAGGCCTACCGAAGAAAGCTGTCACTCTGAGAGGCATGGCGGCTTTTTTGTGCGCGGTCCACAATCAGACTTGGCTCAGGTGATCAGATGAAGTCAGGTGATGTGGTCAGGTCCAGCAGGGGTTGCCACCGATTGACGATGTAACAAAACAACTCTGCGGTCTTTTCACAGTCGTAGAGTGCGGTATGCGCTTCCTGGTCCTCGAATTCGAGGCCGCATGCGCGGCAGGCTTTTGCCAGCACAGTCTGGCCGACAGCAAGCCCACCCAGGCTCACCGTATCGAATGCTGAGAACGGGTGGAACGGACTGCGTTTGATCCCACATCGGATGACGGCCTGTCGGATGAAGGCGTGATCGAACGCTGCGTTGTGGGCAACAAGGATTGCTCGTGTACAACGTGTCTGTTTCATCTCTTTTCGGATGCCGTCGAAGGTCGTGGTCAATGCGGTTGATTCGGAGACTTCGTTCCTGAAAGGGTGACCAGGATCAATACCGGTAAACTCCAGCGACGCCTCTTCGATGTTGGCACCCTCAAACGGTGCAACGTTGAAGAACTGACGTTCACCGGGATAGACCGTACCGTCGTCGTCCATCCTGATAGTAACAGACGCCATTTCGAGGATGGCATCGGTATTTGAATTGAAACCACCGGTCTCCAGGTCCATGACCACCGGCAGAAATCCTCTGAATCGTTCAGCGATACTCAAGTTACAGGGTCATCCTCTGATGATTCTGGAACCACGGTCCAGGCCACTGATTCACCAGCGCGAAGCGGTATCAGTTCATCGTCGCCAAAGGATAACCGCTCCGGCACCATCCAGGGTTGCTCCTTCAGCGTGATCGTGTCCTGATTCCTGGGCAGACCATAAAAATCGGGGCCATTCAGACTCGCAAACGATTCCAGGTTGGCCAGTGCTGACAACTGATCGAATGCTTCGGCATACATTTCCAGGGCGGCGTGTTCAGTGTAACAACCGGCCGCGCAGCCACAGGCATCCTCCTTTTGATGCCGCGGGTGTGGTGCCGAATCGGTGCCGAGGAAAAACTGTGGTCCGCCATAGGCGGCGGCCTCGAGCAACGAGTGCCGATGGGTTCCACGCTTCAAAATCGGCAGGCAATAGAAGAGAGGGCGGATACCACCCGCAAGCATATCGTTTCGGTCATAAAGCAAATGATGGGCTGTGATGGTTGCGGCAACATTCCCGGGAGCATCTGACACGAACTGGGCGGCTTCACTGGTTGTGATGTGTTCGAACACGATCTTCAGTTCCGGAAAGGTACTGACAATACTGTTGAGGTGACGGTCGATAAACGCCGCTTCGCGGTCGAAGATGTCCATGTCAGAGTCAGTGACCTCACCATGCAGACACAGGACAACGCCGTGCTGTTGCATCGCCTCGAAAATCGGGTAGAGATTGTCGATGGTGTTGATTCCGGCCGATGAATTCGTCGTGGCACCCGCTGGATATAGTTTGAATGCGTGTACGAAATCACTGCGTTCAGCATCGATTACCGTCTGAACCTGTGTCTGATCTGTCAGGTACAGTGTCATCAATGGCTCAAACTGGGAACCCGAGGGTAGCACGGAAAGTATTTCATCTCGATATCGAGCGGCCTGCGACACGTCGGTGACCGGCGGATCGAGGTTGGGCATCACGATCGCGCGATGGAAGTAGCGTACAGCATCTCTGACGGTGTCCTGCAGGTAGGTTTTGTCACGGAGATGCAGGTGCCAGTCGTCCGGACGGATCATAGTGAGTTCGCGCATAGGGACCATTGTACGGGGCTGCGGGGTGAGCGGCCAGCCAACATGTACAGCATCGGATGCTGGCGTTAACATATCGCACCTTTTTCACCAGTCAGCACGGGCGACATCATGTCGGGCATCAACAAAATCGTACTGTCCTACTCCGGGGGACTCGATACCACAGCCATCCTCAAATGGCTTCAGGAAACCTACCAGTGTGAGGTTGTTACGTTTACGGCAGACCTGGGTGATGGGGATGACTATTCCTCCGTGCGGGAGAAAGCACTGAATACTGGTGCGGTGGATGCCTATGTGGATGACGTACGCGAAGAGTTCGTGCGTGATTTCGTCTTTCCGATGTTTCGCTGTAACACCATCTATGAAGGGGAATACCTGTTGGGTACGTCGATTGCCCGGCCTCTGATTACCAAACGACTGGTTGAGATTGCGGAAGAGACCGATGCAGATGCCATCGCGCACGGAGCGACTGGCAAAGGCAACGATCAGGTCAGATTCGAATTGGGGGCCTACGCCCTCAAGCCCGATATTCAGGTAGTCGCACCCTGGCGTGAGTGGGATCTGACCTCGCGAGAGTCGCTGATGCAATTCTGTGAAAAACAACAGATTCCGGTCGACCGCAAGCATGAGGGCGAAAAATCACCTTATTCCATGGACGCCAACCTGCTGCACATCTCCTATGAGGGAGGCACCCTGGAAGACCCGATGGCGGAACCGGAGGAAAGCATGTGGCTGTGGACACAAAGTCCGGAAGCTGCGCCAGATTCACCACTCTATTTGAGCTTGACCTATGAACAGGGTGACGTGGTGGCGATCGACGGTAAGTCGATGACACCCGCAGAGATTCTCACCTACCTCAACCGGGTGGGCGGTGAACATGGTATTGGTCGAGTGGATATCGTCGAAAACCGATATGTGGGTATGAAGGCGAGGGGATGTTACGAGACCCCAGGCGGCACGATCCTGCTGAAGGGCCATCGTGCAATGGAGAGCATCACCCTGGATCGGGAATTGGGTCATTTGAAAGATGAGCTGATGCCACGATATGCCAAGCTCATCTACACAGGGTATTGGTGGGCGCCTGAAAGGCAGGCACTGCAGGCGCTGATCGACAATTCACAGCGGTACGTCAATGGCGAGGTTCGTCTTAAGCTATACAAGGGCAACATCACCGTTGTTGGACGCCAGTCTGACGACACGCTCTACGATGGAGCGATCGTTACTTTTGAGGACGACGCGGGTGCCTATGATCAGGCGGATGCCTCAGGTTTCATCCGGCTGAACGCGCTGCGATTACGAGTGGCCGCGAGCAAGGGCCGAAACCACCGCTGACAGGTCAGCGGCTGCGTCACGCCCGCATGCCGGGCTACGGCATGTAGGGTGTTGACGTGGGTCCGAGCTGCGTAGCGATGTTGTTCTGGGCCATTTCGACAAACTCGCACAACATGGGCCTTGTATCCCTGGGATCCATGATGTCTTCGATGTTAAACGCCTCCGCTGTGCGGAATGGAGAGGATAGCGCATCCAACCGGTCCTCGATTTCCTGACGTTTGGCTTCAGGGTCATCAGACTCATCGATCACGCGGCGATACGCCGCTGACACGCCGCCGGAGATATGCATTGAACCCCAATGACCCGATGGCCAGGCGACGCGTTTGAACATGCCGCTGGGCCGATCGTGGCATTGACCGGCGACACCGTAGAGTTGTCGGATGATCACAGAAATCCAGGGCATCTGGGTGCGCAGGGTCGTACATAACATTTTGGCACCGGCACGGACGATCCCTTGAGCCTGTTGTTCGGGGCCAGCCATGAATCCGGGCTCGTCCGCGAGATACACCATCGGCAAATGGAATGTGTCACACATTGAGAGGAAACGCATGACCTTGGTTCCTGCCGCGACATCCATTGATCCACCAATGCGCTTGGGATTGTTAATCATTATGCCGCATGGATAGCCCTTCAGGCGGGCTAGGCCAACAATACGGGAGCGACCGTAGTGTGGCGTGATTTCGAAAAAGGAATCCTGATCGACAATCGCTCGCACAATTTTGTGGGCGTCGTAGACTCGGCGCTTGTTGCGTGGAATGGCAGATAGCAGATACTCATCCCGACGTTCGGGATCATCGCCGGTGTCACCGCGGGGCGGCATCTGCCAGACATTGTCCGGCAGATAGGAGAGGAACTGGCGAATCATGTCGAAGGCTTCTTCTTCGCTCTTTGCGAGATTGTCGATGACGCCGGCCCCGTAGACCTGGCTGCGTTCATCCCCGAGATCCTCTTTGCTGATATTCATACCGAGTGCCGCTTTGACGACCGGAGGACCTCCAGGGAATACCTGGCTGATACCTTTGACCATGACACTGAAGTGAGCGAGACAGGAATCCACTGCGGGCAGGCCTGCGACGGACCCCAGAACTGCTGCCGCGACAGGTACTTCACAAAGAATTTTCTCGATGCCAGGGGTCGTCGGATTGGTCGGGATATAGGTACGCCCGATCTGCTCGAATGTCTTGACGCTCCCGCCCGTTGCGTCCAGCAAACGAACTAAGGGAATACGCCAATCACCGGCCAGGTTCTGGGCATGACCACCCTTGTTGCCGATGGCGGCATCTGATGCACCGCCGCGTACGGTAAAATCACCTCCATTGAGCACCACCTTTCGGCCATTCAGCTTCGCGAGACCGATAATGGTATTGGAGGGGCGGACGTGGGTCAGTGTGTCGCCATCGTAGGTGGCAGCACCCGACAGTCGACCGATTTCCTGGAATGAGTCGGGGTCCGAGATCAAGTCGAGGCGCTCACGGATGGTCAACTTGCCACGGCCGTGCTGGATAGCGATTCCTTTCTCGCCGCCCATCTGTTCTGCCATCTGCACCCGTCGTTTGATTTCCTCGACTTCCGGTTCCCAGGACATGCGACGCCTCTTTGCTGCAATTGATCCCGGCAAGATACACCAAGGCGACGGAAACAGGCCAGAACCCTGTTGACTGAAGATTGGCTGGATTCGCTGCAACGCCAAACTATATTAGGGCTGGGGAGAGTGCCGGTGGGAAGGCGATTGATGATCGACGCGGGGCCGTGAACATCGACGATAGATGTCGCTATACTGGCGCGTTTGAAGGACCGGATCGGGGGTCAGTCAGCGTGGAAGAAGGTGAATTTGACGTCGTCGTGGTCGGTGCCGGTTTCGCAGGCATGTACCAGCTTTATCGTCTCCGTGGAATAGGACTGTCAGTCAAGGTTCTGGAGGCAGGGGATGACGTGGGTGGTACGTGGTACTGGAACCGCTATCCCGGAGCCCGTTGTGATATTCCCAGCATGGAATACTCCTTCAGCTTCTCATCTGAGCTGGAGCAGGCGTGGGACTGGTCGGAGGTGATGGCGGGGCAGCCAGAGATTCTGGAGTACGCCCGTCATATCGCTGATCGATTCGATCTGAAGCGGGACATTGTTTTTGGTAAGAGGGTCGCGTCTGCGCACTTCACAGAAGAGCGTCGCTGGCGGGTCACCACTGAAACTGGTGGTGTCTACCAATCTCGGTTCTGTGTCCTGGCGACCGGTTGTCTTTCCGTACCGAATACTCCTGCCATAGAAGGCGCTGAGCGGTTCAAGGGTGATGTGCACCATACCGGTCAATGGCCCCACGAAGGCGTTGATTTCAGTGCGACCCGTGTCGGCATCATCGGAACGGGGTCATCAGGAATACAGGCTATACCCGTGATTGCTGAACAGGCGAAACACCTGACGGTGTTCCAGCGTACTCCCAACTACACGATGCCCGCGTTCAACAAGCCCCTGACGGAAGAGTACCGGGAGAAAGCAAAGGAAAACTACCCAGCTATTCGGGCCGCCCAGCGCGAATCGCAAGCCGGGATTATCGGGTATGGCTTCGGTTTTGGCGGTGCGGATAACATTATTCCGGAAGACCTGATTGTGGAGACCACTGCCGAAGAGCGCATGGCGATGGTTGAAGAAGAGGGATTCGGAGCGATCCGAAAATTTGTTGATGTTCAAATGAGCCTGGATGCGAACGAGCTTGCGTGTGAAATGTATCGTACGCAATTGGGTCGCGTTATTGACGATGAACAAACGGCTGAAGGCCTGAAACCCTATAACTACCCAATAGGCTGCAAACGCCCCGTCATCGACACGGACTATTACGCGGCGTTCAATCGAGACAATGTGACGCATGTTGATCTCAGGCGGGGTGGCATTGAAGCCATCACTGAGACCGGGTTGCAAACGGCGCAGGGCCATTTTGAGTTTGATGCACTTGTCTATGCGACCGGATTTGATGCCATGACCGGTGCGATTGAAAGAATTGATATTCGCGGACGAGAGGGGCGTCCTTTGTCGGAAGCCTGGAACGCCGGACCCTGCGCATACCTCGGGCTGCAGGTTCACGGATTCCCCAATCTATTCATGATCACCGGGCCTGGAAGTCCATCGGTACTCAGCAATATGCTCGTTTCGATCGAACAGCACGTGGACTGGATTGGTGACTGCATCGCACATATGGACGAGCATCAGTACCGCAGTATTGAAGCGCAGGAGGTGTCGCAGGATCGTTGGGTGGAGCATGTCAACAAGGCCGCGGAAGGAACGATGTTCACCGCCCCGTCCTGTAACTCCTGGTACCTGGGTGCCAATATCCCGGGAAAGCCACGAATTTTCATGCCTTACGTGGGCGGTGTTGGCAACTATCGTAAGAAGTGTGACGAGGTTGTCGCGAACGGGTATGAGGGTTTCGACCTGTCTGCCTGACCGCCCGCATTCATTGATGCTCCGTCAGTCGTCGTCAGGATCGGTTTTCTTGTTGAATTCGCAGAGATCATAGATCACGCACGCGGGGCACTTTGGGCTGCGGGCCGTACAGATGTACCGCCCATGCAATATCAGCCAGTGATGAGCATCCTGTTTGAACTCATCAGGCGTGAATTTGATGAGCCTGTCCTCCACCTGTCGCACCGTTTTCCCGGGCGCATACTTTGTTCGGTTGGATATCCGGAAGATGTGTGTATCCACGGCGATGGTGGGTTCTCCGAACGCTGTGTTCATCACCACATTCGCGGTTTTTCGGCCAACGCCGGGAAGCGCTTCCAACTCTTTGCGTGTGGTCGGCACTTTGCCGTCGTGTTGCTCGAGCAGGATGCGACAGGTTTTGATCACGTTGGCGGCTTTCGTGTTGAACAGCCCGATCGTCTTAATGTAGGTCTTCAGTCCCGTCTCCCCAAGTGCAAGGATGGCGTCCGGGGTATTGGCGACAGGATACAGTTTGGCGGTGGCCTTGTTGACGCTCACGTCCGTCGCCTGTGCTGACAACATGACAGAGATGAGTAACTCAAATGGTGACTGATACACCAGTTCCGTGGTGGGTGCAGGATTCTCATCGCGGAGTCGCGTGAGTATCTGGTAACGCTTTTCCTTGTTCATCGCTTCTTCTTTGAACTGTCCATTTGCTCGGATTGATAAAGAGCGGCCAGTGACCGGTCACGGTCAGCGTGACTAGCGATCAGAACCGATGATATCGCTTCTATCGACAGGGGTGGAGATCATCGTTTGCTCAGGATCATCTCGGCCCGCGTCTGGCAAAAACCTGGCGTTGAAGACATTCCATAGTGCGAGTAGACAACCGAAGACGAGAAAGGCACCCGGTGGCAACAATACGATGAGCAGACCGCCGTCCACTAGCTGCAGACCGGTGTCTGGCAACCCGGGCCACAGCAGATCCAGGTTAGCACCGAGTATACCGTGGCCGAGAATCTCCCTTGCCGAACCGAGTACCAGAATGACAACCAGGAACCCTGATCCCATCATAATGCCGTCGATGGTGGCAGTCAGTATGCCGTGCCGCCTGGCAAAGGTCTCCGCGCGAGCCAGTATCGTGCAGTTGGTGACGATGAGGGCGATGAACAGCCCGATTCGATGATGGAGTTCGAAAGCCCACGCCTGTAACAGCAGGTCAGCGACGGTGACCGCAGATGCAATGATCATGATCTGTGCGGGGAGTCGAATCACCGGGACGATCCATGATCGAAGGAGGCTGATCAGTGCGCTCGAAATTGTCAGGACGGCCAGTGTGGTGAGTCCCAGCGCGAGTGATGTCGACAGGGATGTTGAGACGGCCAGCAAAGGACAAAGTCCCAACAGCTGTATGGTGGCGGGGTTGTTCCGAACGAGGCCATCCAGAGCAAGGTTTCCGAATGATGGGGTCATCGTGTAGATCCCGTAGGTATCTTGTCGGGATCCGCAGTGATGTCGGCGCTCGTGACAACGGTGGCATGTTTCAGATCATGTAACACGAGGACGTCTCGAACGGCGTGGACCACGGCTCGTGGTGTGATGGTGGCGCCAGTGAATTGATCGAATACGCCACCGTGCTTTGTGACCTCCCAGGAGGTGGCATCATTCGATCCAACTGAGCGACCGTGAAAGGTGTCTATCCAAGAAGAAACGCGTCGATCGATCTTGTCCCCGAGGCCAGGTGTTTCCCGATGATGTATAACCCGAACGCCCTGCACGACGCCGTCGTTCTGCACGCCGACCCAGAGTGTGATGGCGCCGTTGTAGCCGCCCAGCGTCGTGAAACGGTACAAAAAGCCAATGGGCGCGTCATTCGAGAGCACCGTCCAGCTCTGATCGTCAAGAGGAACCAGCGAGAATGTATCGTCCCTTTGCAGCGAACGCGATTGCCAGATTTCACGCTGTTGACGTTCACTGAATCGTTGCTGGTTGTCCGCGATGTTGGTCGATGTCAGCCCGTCCACGATGATCAGAAGAAAACCACACAGCGCTGCGAGACCGGCCATGGTAAGGGTTGCTTGTTTCATGGTGTGACCACCGCAGTGCTTCGCTTTGTGGTCCAGTGATCTATGAGTGGTGTAGCGGCATTCATGAGTAGTATTGCGAAGGCCATCCCGTCCGGATATGCACCCCATGATCGAATGACAACGACCAGAAGACCGACACCGATGCCGAACAGACAGCGTCCCAGTTTGGAGATGGGCGTTGTGACGGGGTCGGTGGTGATAAAGAACGCGGTCAGCATTGTCCCGCCGGAGAACAGGTGGAACAGCGGTGACCCGACAGACTCGCTGCTGCCGCTGTCGTATAGCAGTGCCGTGGCCACTGCCATCGTCAGCAGCATGGCTGTGGGGGTCGACCAGTCAATGCGTCGACGAAGTATGAGAAGGATGCCCCCTGCCAGGAAAAGGAGGTTGATGACTTCCCAGCCGGTCCCTCCGACTGTTCCAAAAGATGCTGATGATGCCCAGACTTCCGAGGTCGTCAGTGTACCTCGGAACTTCATCTGATCCAGTGGTGTTGCCATGGTCACTGCGTCGGGAACGTCTGAGTGGAGTTTGATGGCGATTGTTTCGTTGATGGTGAGTGAGTTGAAGAAGGGGTCACTCGACAACGATGGCCACAGTGTCATTTGTGTTGGGAACGAAAGGATCAACACAGCGTAGCCGACCATCGCCGGGTTGAACGGGTTGTGTCCCAGTCCGCCAAAGAGCTGTTTCCCAAAGATGATTGCGATCGCGACACCGGGCAATAGTAGGGCGAGAGGAATGAGTGGCGAGAGGCACAGCGCCATCAGAATACCGGTCATGACCGCGCTGCCGTCAAGCAGCGTGGCGAGAGTGCGTTTGCGTACTGCAAGAACGGATGCTTCGCAAAGCACGGCGACAACGACGCAGGTGACGAGGTTTGCAAGAACGCCGATGCCAAGGAACCAGACCATCCCGACGATACCTGGTACCAGCGCCGTGTTGACCTCCCACAGCGTGCGTCTGATGGCAGAAGTGCTCACACGTTGTCCCTTGAGCGACGTTCACCACGGGCTCGTGTCAGAAGATCGCCAGGTGAGGGGAGCTTGTCCCCTGTAACGGGTTGGCTTTTTAACGCAAGGCGAGCTTCTCTGGCAGCGTGACGGGATTCGGCATGACGCGCTGATTTTTTACGTTGCCGTTCCAACTGCAGTTGTTCTTTGGCCTGAACGAATATGTTGGTCAGTGGCAGTTCGCTGGGACAGACACGGTCACACAGACGACATTCGATGCAGTCGTCCAGACGTAGCGTCTCCAGGCGATTCATGTCAGACCGATCCCAATAGAGTTGAACAGGCGACAATCCTCTGGGACAGGCCGGAACGCAATCGCCACAGCGCACGCAGTCATCTGCCGCCTTCGCGACGGGAACAATGTCGACAGCAGCGGGTGACTGGACCAGGTCGATGCAGTTCACAGGGCATGGCGGCAGGCAAAGTTCGCAGCCTGTACATTCGCCCTGGATTACCGTGTGTGTTTTCTGCTGTGCACCGACAATCGCATCAACGGGGCAGGCTTCAATACAGAGTGTGCAGCCAATACACTCCGATTCGCGGATGACAGCGCGCACCAGGGGATCTGAAGTTGATACCAGTGGCGCGGGTGGCTGGCCAGTCAGTTTAGCCAACTGTTGGAGCGTTGTTTCGCCACCGGGTGGACAGAGATTGATGGTTGCGTGACCAGCGTGAATAGCCCTAGCGTAGGGACGACAGCCCGGGTAGCCACATTGCGCACATTGAGTCTGTGGCAGCAGCTGGTTGATGGCATCGACCTGGGTGTGTGTGTCGGGTTGCAGTTGTTGTTGTGCCCAGTGGAGTAAAATCCCGATCGCGAGCCCCATCACGGTCATCAGCATAGCCGCTTGGAAGGGAAAGGTGGCAATGATTGCTTCGACTGATATCACCCTACATTCCGGTAAAACCCATGAACGCAAGGGATAGTAGACCCGCTGTGATCATGTAGATAGGTGTCCCCTTGAAGGGGATTGGAACGTCTGCCTGTTCTAGGTGTTCCCGCATGGCGGCGAACATGATGAGCACGAGGCCAAAACCAAGACCCGCGCCAGCACCATGGAACAGCGCGTCAAGCAAAGATGTTGCGAGGTTGACGTTCAGGAGGGCCACCGCCAGAACCGCGCAGTTGGTGGTAATGAGTGGAACGTAAACCCCAAGCCCCTGGTGCAGGCGAGGCTGCGACGCCCTCATGACGATCTCTGCAAACTGGACGACGGCTGCAATGACCACGATAAACAGAATGATTCGCAGGAATTCGAGTCCGAGTGGCACTAGGAACCAGATGTCCAGAAGGTAGCTCAGACAGCTTGCGAGGGTCATGACAAACAGCGTGGCAGCAGCCATTCCCAAGGCACTGTCCAGCCGGTTGCTGGCACCCATGAATGGACACAGGCCAAGAAATTGCACCATGACAAAGTTGTTTACGAAAACTGCCGTCAACAGAATGGTGATGGGGTCAGGCAATGTAAGACTCCGTCACATCTGCTCGACTATTTAACTTCCATGCCCGGTTCAGCACCGCTGTCGGGGGAAAGCAGAAACAGATCCTTGCCACCCGGTCCGGCGGCCAGCACCATGCCCTCGGACACGCCAAAACGCATCTTTCGGGGTGCCAGATTCGCGACCATTACGGTCAGGCGTCCAGCAAGGTCCTCAGGCTGATAGGCTGCCTTGATACCCGCGAAGACCTGTCGTTGGCCAGCGCCGAGGTCCAGGGTGAGTCGAAGCAGTTTATCTGCGCCGTCCACGTGCTCCGCGGCAACGATTTTGGCAACGCGGAGATCAACCTTTGCGAAGTCATCAAACTCGATCGTGTCAACGTCTTCGTCTTTGACCGGCGAATCGGCCACGTGCATCTCCTCGGCGGGTGACTTGCCGGCGCTGATCATGGCGTCAACGTCTTTCTGCTCGATACGCGACATCAACGGCTTGAATTTGTTGATCTTGTGGTCGACAAGCAGATGATCTAGGTCCGACCACGATAGTGGTGGAACGTTGAGAAAAGTCTCTGACTTCTCCGCCAGGGATGGAAGTATCGGCTTCAGAAAAATCACCAGGATGCGAAACGCATTGATGCCGTCGGTGCACACGGACAGCACGTCTGCTTCTTTGCCTTCTTCTTTCGCCATCTGCCACGGCGCGGCATCAGCGATAAACTGGTTGGCCTGATCGGCCATGGCCATGATCTGGCGGATGGCCTTGCCGACGTTGCCGGCCTCATAGGCTTCTGCGATGACATTCGCCTGCGAAACGAAACCGGTGTTCAAAGGATTGTCACAGGTGGGCGCGAGGTGTCCACCCTGCTTTTTGACGAAACCCGCGCAGCGGCTGGCGATGTTGACGACTTTGCCTACTAGATCAGAGTTGACACGTTGTACGAAGTCCTCAAGGTTCATGTCCAGGTCATCGATGGAGTCAGAGAGTTTGGTCGCAAAATAGTAGCGCAGGTATTCGGGTGCGAGATGATCCAAGTAGGTGCGGGCGTTGATGAACGTTCCTCTCGACTTGGACATTTTCTGACCATCCACCGTGATGAAGCCATGCGCATGGACGCGGGTTGGCGTGCGAAAGCCCGCAGTCTTCAGCATCGCGGGCCAGAACAACGCGTGGAAGTTGATGATGTCTTTTCCAATGAAGTGATGAACTTCACAGGTGGAGTCGGGTTGCCACCACGCATCAAAGTCCAGGCCGACTTGGTCGCAGTAGTTTTTGAAGCTAGCCATATAGCCGATTGGTGCATCCAGCCAGACATAGAAAAACTTGTTCTCTTCACCCGGGATTTCAAACCCGAAATAGGGCGCATCACGGCTGATGTCCCAGTCCTGCAACCCTTCATCAAGCCATTCCGCAAGTTTGTTGGCGACTTGGTCATGCAGCGTGCCGCTGCGGGTCCATGACTGCAGGAAGCTGTTGAACTCTGAGAGCGCGAAAAAGAAGTGTGTTGAGGTGCGGAGTTCCGGGACCGCGCCGGAAATCTTCGATACCGGGTTGATCAGATCGGTGGCATCGTAGGTTGCACCACAGACCTCGCAGTTATCACCATACTGGCCTTCTGACTTGCACCTGGGGCAGCCACCGACAATGAAGCGGTCCGCCAGGAAAATCGTACGTTCAGGATCGTAAAGCTGTTCAACTTCCCGGGTGCGAATCTTGTCGGCGTCTTTCAGGCGTTCATAGATCAGCGATGAGAACTCACGATTCTCCTCTGAGTGCGTGGAGTAGTAGTTATCATGACTGATCAGGAAGTCCTTGAAGTCCCGTTCATGTTCGAGCCGTACCTCATCGATAAGCGCTTCCGGGGTTGTGTCTAGTTCTTCAGCACGCAACATGGTCGCGGCGCCATGGGTGTCATCTGCACAGATGTAGACGCACTCATGGCCCCGCATTCGTTGAAACCGCACCCAGATGTCTGTCTGGATATGTTCCAGCAGGTGTCCCAGATGAATGGACCCATTGGCGTTTGGCAAGGCGCTCGTGACGAGAATACGGCGCAAACCGGGACTATTGGAGGTTTCTGACATACGATCTGACATAGGAAAGGGTGCGCCGTTGAATGAACCGAGGGAGTCACTGGTGGGAAAACGTGAGAGGGGTAAATATACTGCATTGGGTTGCGGACTGGGAGTGTCGCGCGCACTCGCCTGCACGCTTCCGCAAACCACCCGGTTGATATGAGGTTCAGATGGATAAGGTAGAGGTCCCTGGGGTCCGCCGTGTTGTGGCAGTCGCGTCGGGAAAAGGCGGTGTGGGTAAGTCCACGGTTGCTTCAAACATCGCTCTGGCGCTGGCGCGTCAGGGAATTCGTGCAGGCCTGTTAGACGCGGACATCTATGGCCCGAGCCAGGGAATGATGATGGGTGTGCCGGAGGGGACACGTCCCGAGGTGTCTGACAACCTGCTCAAGCCGGTGGTGGCCCATGACGTTCAGGTGATGTCCATGAGTTTTGTCACCTCAGAGAAGACCCCGGCGGTTTGGCGTGGGCCCATGGCCAGCGGTGCCATGCAGCAGCTCATGTTGCAGACAGCGTGGGAAGACGTGGATACATTGATTGTGGATATGCCGCCCGGGACTGGCGATATTCAGCTGACGTTGGTGCAAAAGGCAGCCGTTGACGGCGTGGTGGTGGTGACGACGCCACAGGACATTGCGCTCCTCGATGCGCGCAAGGCCATTGAAATGTTCACAAAGGTGAACGTGCCAATCCTGGGTGTTGTTGAGAACATGAGCCTGCATGTCTGCAGTGAATGTGGTCACGAGGAACCCATCTTTGGTCATGGGGGTGGGCAAGCCGTTGCACAGGAATATGGCACGACGATCCTGGGGCAGTTGCCGCTGGCGATGACTATCCGAGAACAATCGGACGGTGGTGAACCAACAGTGGTTGATGATCCCGAGGGCGTGATAGCACAGCAGTTTGGGGAGATTGCCAGCCGTATGCTTGAGCAGATGGAGGTCACACAACAGGTGAAGCTTCCCGATATCACCATCAGTGATGATTAGGAAGACGTGCAAGAGCCAAGATCAGCGGACATCCAATGAACACGATGGTGCAGGAGAATAGGAAAATCGATGAGTATCAAATCGGATCGATGGATTCGCAGAATGGTGGAATCACACCATATGATCTCGCCCTATGAGCCTGGGCAGGTGAAGGAATCCGAGGGTCGTCGGTTGATTTCCTACGGCACCTCCAGTTATGGCTACGATGTGCGGTGTGCCGACGAGTTCAAGGTTTTCACCAATATCCATTCCGCTACGGTTGATCCGAAGGCGTTTGACGAAAACAGTTTTGTTGACGTCAAAGGCGACGTCTGCGTGATTCCGCCCAACTCGTTCGCACTGGCACGCACCATTGAGTATTTCAGGATTCCACGGACTGTCCTGACAGTCTGTCTTGGTAAATCCACCTATGCGAGGTGTGGGATCATCGTCAATGTGACACCCCTCGAGCCAGAGTGGGAGGGCCATGTAACGCTGGAATTCTCAAATACAACCACGCTTCCTGCCAAGATCTACGCGAACGAGGGGGTTGCCCAGATGTTGTTTTTTGAGTCGGACGAACCTTGTGAGGTGTCCTATCTTGACCGTGGCGGCAAGTACCAGGGACAACGGGGGGTAACTCTTCCCCGTGCATAGGCAATGCCGGGCGAGACGATCAGCGCTCCAGACCCTTGAGATAGAGTTCAAACCCGCTGCCGTCCGGTTCAATCTGTTGGAGCTGAACCAGCAGAAAGTCGTGTTCTGGTGACAGCCAGAAGGTCGTTTCTCGTGCACTGTTCTCGCGGACGCGAGCAGTTTTGATCGTCATCAATGGACCAATCGGTGTGTCGATTTCCTCCGTTCCGATCACTCGGAACCGATAGTGTTTTGGCTGGGTGCCGTCAATCACCGTGTAGTTCATCTCTGGCCACGGTCGTCCTTCGGCCGCTGCATCAGACAGGTCCCGCTTCATCTGGAGTTGATACAGAAGCTTGTCGTACGCACCGTCCGGCAGCGTTGTCGTCACGCCATTCTCGTGTGTGATTTGAGCGTTCTGTTTGTCGAACCGTTGTGACACGGTCTTGTTCCTGCCCAGACCCCGGCGCTGATACAGATAGGAAAGGGGGCTGATGCGGCCATTCTGAACGTGGAATCGTGTTTCTTCACTGACCGAGATGAACATCGCGCTCGCTTCGGTCGTTAGACGAAAGCTCCCATCAGGTTCATGGATAAGCTCCCGGACGCCGTTCGCACGGATGGGCAGGCCCCTGTAGTTGGCGCGGTAGGTGGCGCGAAACCTTTCGAGGGGCGGGTGGGTGACCGAATTCCCTGAATCCGCCGTGAGAATGTCGGGGCCCGTATCAGCAACCCGGGTGACCGGGAGCGGCGAGACCTGCATGACTGATGTCACAGGCTCCTGGAACATCTCGCCTGTCGGTAGCTGACAACCCAGCGCAAATGCAGGCATGAACAGGGACAACGCAAAGGCTTTGCGCCATAGGCGCGCGAACCTGGCTATCGGCAGACACTGATTGTATTCCTCTGATACCGGTCGGAGTCTCATTTCTTGTAAATCCTGTATGAGTCCGTAACAATCCTGTCACAGCCAGTCTGACTGCTGGCTGAATATGAGAGGCCTGAACGTGCAGACCTTTGACACGCAATCCGGCGTGCATATCGCCCTCCCGCTCGTGGCTCATGATTGTACGAGCACATGTGGCTATACGAGTAGTCTCTAACAGAAATAGTGTCGAAAATGGATATCAGACACCCAATAGTCCGCTTGGTTGCCACCATCTGTGCATTGATCTGCTCATGCGCGGCTTCCGGTTTACTGGTGGAGGATCTTTACCAGGCCGAGGTGCTTGTATCCGATCAGAGCGAGTCGGCCTTGAAAAATGGCGTTGCTTCGGGTTTACAGCAGGTGTTGACTCGGGTTTCAGGTGACACCGGGGTTGCGCGTCATCAATCGGTGATCTCAGCGATGAGGAATCCGGATCGATATTATGATGAACATCACTACCAAACGACGAATCGACAGCTGGTGGTGTCGGGTGAACTGGCAAATGCGAAACTCCTGACGATCCGGTTCGAACCCAACGCGGTGTCGCGGTTGCTCCGTGAGGCAGGATTTTCTGTCTGGGGGAGCGAGCGCCCGGGCATCATGATGTGGGTCGCACAGGCTGAGGAGGATGGTCAACGCCGAATGCTGGGGGAGAGTGACCCTGATGTGTTGGCAGCCGCGTTCCAGGTTCGGGCAAGAGAACGTGGTCTGCCACTTCTCTGGCCACTCATGGATCTGGAAGATACAGGCCAAGTCTCGACGGCCCAGATCTGGGGACAGTTTCTCGGGACGGTCGAGACTGCCTCGGTCCGTTATCGTCCGGACTGTATCCTGACTGGTCGCGTTCAGAAACAGGGTGGCCGCTGGGTGGGCCGCTGGTCTTTTAGACTGGATGATCGATGGCAGAATTTTGATACGGTCGGATTTGATGCGGATGAAATGGTCGTGTCAGTGATGGATCGTCTCACTGCACAGTTGGCTCAGCTCTACGCCATTGACGCCTCCCGGGGTGACATCACGGTCACTGTGGAAGCTGTGGATTCACTTGAAGCGTACGCTGCGGTCGGACGCTACCTCAGTGGTTTGACCCCGATACTTGATGTCGTGGTCAATACCGTTGAAGGGGATGAGGTGTCGTACCAGATCAGCATGGAGGGCCAGCCCGATCAGTTGAAGGAACTGATTGATCTGGATGAGGCCATGGTGGTGGTGCCCACAGGCCGCCGCAATCAGCTTCGCTTTCGCTGGATCCAGTAGGTGAGGAACAGGAGGGTCTGATGACCAGCCAAAGGACATTCTGGCTTGGTACCCTTGCGCTTGCGCTGGTACTGATCTATTTGCTGAAACCCATACTCATGCCGTTTCTGGTGGCGATGATTCTCGCTTACCTGGGGGACCCCCTGGTAGATCGGCTGGAGTCTTTCAAGATCAACCGTACGCTCGCGGTTATGCTGGTGTTCTTCGGGTTTGGCCTGGTTGTTGTTCTAAGTGTCCTCGTGTTGGTGCCGTTGGTGGTACGCGAACTTGTCGCTCTGATCCGCGGAGTCCCCGAGTTCATCATCTGGCTACAGGAGACTGCGAGCCCACTGCTCGTGAGTTATTTCGGCATTGATCCGTTTGATATCCGCTTGGACGCACTGCGGACCCAGGTACTGGCCAACTGGCAGCAGACAGGCGATGTGGTCACGCTGGTACTGGCGGAGGTGACCAAGTCGTCTCTCGCGTTGGTGACCTGGATTGCAAACCTGATTCTGATTCCTGTGGTCGGCTTCTACCTCATGAGAGATTGGGACAATCTGGTGGCGGCAGTTGCAGATCTGGTTCCGAGGGATATCGAGGGGATCGTAACGACGCTAACCCGTGAGTGTGATGAGGTGCTAAGCGCGTTCCTACGTGGTCAGTTGCTGGTAATGCTTATTCTGGGCTGTATCTATGCCATCGGTCTCTATGTGGTTGGTCTGGAGCTGGCGATTGTCATTGGCCTTCTGGCGGGGCTGGCCAGCATCGTTCCGTACCTGGGGGTCATTGTCGGGATTCTGGCCGCAGGACTCGCAGCCTTGTTTCAGTTTCAGGATCTGACATTCGTGGCCTACGTGGGCGTTGTTTTCGCGATCGGTCAGATCCTCGAGGGCTTTGTCCTGACGCCGTTGTTTGTTGGTGACAGGATCGGTCTGCATCCCGTCGCGGTCATTTTTGCGATTCTTGCTGGCGGTCAGCTCTTTGGTTTTGTGGGTATTTTACTGGCGCTGCCGATTGCTGCGGTGATCATGGTTTTTGTTCGACACGCGCATGAGCGCTATAAGGATAGCGACCTGTATACAGTGCCGGATACTGGTGATCTGCCTGAGGAAGGGTCGGCTGCACAGCACGTCCCAGGTGACCAGAAAAGCTGATGGTGAGGCAAGTCACGTCACAGCTCCTGCTGGATCTCGAACTTCGACCGGACGCCACGTTCGCCAACTTTCTAGGAGAGGTGCCTCGAGAACTGAGGGTTGAGACACCCTGGGCCTACTGTTGGGGCCCGCTCGGGACCGGCCGGTCGCATCTTCTCCAGGCTTTCTGCCACGCATGGCAGGCCGACCATCGACAGGTGATGTATCTGCCCAGTCCCGCACGAACCTCACCCGAGATGCTCGACAACCTTCATCAATATGAACTGTTGTGCATCGATGAAGCGGATGACGTGCTTCAGGATGAAGCCTGGCAAGCTCCGTTGTTCCATCTGTTCAATAGCCTGAAGGACAATGGTCACGCGTTGTTGATGTCTGGACTGACACATCCTCTCGAATTGCATGTGCCACTTGCAGATCTGCGCTCTCGTTTTCGAGTGATGGCACACGTTGAGTCCAGCGAGCTGGACCAGGCCGGGAAAACCAGATTGCTACAGCAACGTGCATCCCGACATGGGTTTCAGTTGTCCGAACAGGTCGTGGACTATGTGATGAATCGATGTGCGCGGGACCAGCAAACGCTGCTGCGTGTGCTGGATGGTCTGGCACATGAATCGTTGCGGCAGCAACGCAGGGTCACCATTCCGTTGGTGCGTGAGATGCTGAATCTGTGAAACACGTGCTGTTCACAGGGGGCGGGTCAGCGGGACACGTCACACCCAACATTGCACTGATGGAACAACTGACCGCTCGACGCTGGCGCGTCAGTTACGTGGGATCGTATGGGGGCATTGAACGAACCCTCGTAGAAGCAGCGCAGGTTGTCTATTCGCCGATCGCGACGGGAAAACTTCGCCGTTACTGGTCCTGGCAGAACTTCGTTGACCCGATCCTGATGGTATGGGGATGTGTGCAGGCCATGGTGATCTGCCTGACAGAACGACCAGACGTGGTGTTTTCCAAAGGTGGTTTTGTCGCAGTACCCGTCGTATTTGCTGCCTGGATATGCAGAATCCCCGTGGTGTGCCATGAGTCAGATGTCACACCGGGTCTGGCGACACGCCTGTGTGCGCCCATTGCAAAGACTGTCTGCATCAATTTTGAAGAGACCCGTCGGTTCATCGATGCTCGCAAGGCGCTGTTGACGGGCACTCCGCTTCGGCGAGCGTTGCTGGAGGGGGACCGGCAACGCGGACTGAACTGGCTGGGATTTTCATCAGATCAACCCGTGTTGCTGGTGTTCTGCGGTAGTCTGGGTGCGGCGACGATCAATGATGTCGTCCGTCAGGCGCTGCCGAAGCTGATCGCACAGATGCAGGTCGTTCATGTGGTTGGTGACGGACAGCTGTCAGACAAGCATCGTGATATTCCAGGTTATCGACAGCTTGAGTTTATTGGTGCCGAATTTGGTGACGTGATGATGTCCTCAGATGTTGTAGTCAGTCGTGCCGGCGCCAATGCCCTCTACGAGCTCATCGCATTGCGACGACCCCACTTGTTGATTCCGTTGCCGCTGTCGGCCAGTCGCGGCGATCAGATTCAGAACGCCCGCGCGTTTGTAAGAACCGGTATGAGTCGGATTTTGGCCCAGGAGGATCTGAGCGCGGAGGTATTGGTTGATGCGATCAGACAGGTCATGGCAGAGCGTATGGAAATCGTTACTGCCCAGGAACGTTTCGAGGTGCTTGATAGCACGTCGATGATTCTGGCGACGATCGCGGACCTTGCGAACGAGGAACTTCCAGATATGACGTCGGAGTAGTGGACATGGCGTGTATTGCCTGCCTAGACAAGCTAGAATTCACCGCGTTTTTTTGACGGTACCCCCATGTACAAAATCAGAACCATGAACAACATTTCTGAAAGAGGATTGAACCGGTTCTCTCTTAGTGACTATGAACTCGCCGGTGAACTGCTGGATCCCGATGCGATTCTGGTTCGTAGCGCCAAACTTGGTGAAGCAGATGCATCGTCGTCGCTGGTCGCAGTCGGACGTGCAGGTGCTGGTGTGAACAACATACCCGTGGACCTCTATACCGAACGTGGCATCGTGGTTTTCAATACGCCGGGAGCCAACGCCAACGCGGTCAAGGAATTGGTCATGGCGGGTCTGCTGTTGTCACGTCGAGGGATAGTGCCAGGGGTTGAATATGTACGAGGTCTGACGGCGACCGACAAGGCAGAACTGAACAGCCTCGTTGAGGCAGGCAAGAAACAGTTCAAGGGTACTGAACTGATGGGTCGGACATTGGGTGTATTAGGACTTGGAGCGATCGGTTCGATGGTCGCGGAAATGGGGCTGCAGATGGGTATGGACGTCCTGGGGTATGATCCTGCGTTGTCCGTAGAAGCCGCCTGGCGACTGTCCAGTTCTGTCCAGAAAATGGAAAACATGCAGGCGTTGTTTGCACGATCAGATGTGGTGTCACTCCATGTGCCATCACTGCCTGCAACACGGGGGATGCTGAATGATGAGGCGTTGGGTTACTTCCGAGAAGGAGCAACGCTGCTCAACTTTGCCCGGGATGACATCGTAGACAATGAGGCGCTTGCGCGAGAGCTGGATTCCGGGAGATTGTCGCAATACATCTCTGATTTCCCCGTTCCTGAACTTATGGGAGTCGAAGGCGTCACGTTCACACCTCATCTTGGGGCCAGCACAGACGAAGCCGAAGAAAACTGCGCGATCATGGTTGCGGATCAGGTCATCGACTTCCTCGAACACGGCAATATTCGAAACAGTGTGAACTTTCCTGCGATTTCCCTGGAACGGACCGAGGGCTACCGGCTGGCCCTGGCCAACCGCAACGTCCCTCGTATTCTGGGTGGCGTGCTGTCGATCCTCGCAGACCGAAACATCAATGTGCTCGACATGCTCAACAAGAGCCGGGACGACATCGCCTACAATCTGATCGATATAGATACACAGGCCTCCGATGATCTGGTCGCGGCTATCTCCGCACTGGACGGCGTCGTCAAGGTGCGTACGTTCGACAAGGTCTGACGCGCACCAACCGTCTTACAAAGGCGTTTGAAGACGTCCGACCTGTCTGAGAAGAAACCGGGACGGTAACAGCACGGTCATCAGGTCGCGCGTTAGGACGGTCGGTTCTTTCATCATGCTCGCCACAAGAAACTCGGCGAGTAGTGGAGCGAGCGTGGTGCCATGGGAACCGAAACCTGTCAGCAGACCGATGCGATCGCTGTAGTTCTGAAACGGCCTGGTTTGCGTATTGTCGGCACAATAGGCCCCGAGGGCCTGCCAATCGGGAGCAGGTCCGGCGACCGGAACTCGGTCAGGTGTGGTGGTGCGTTGACCCGTTATCGCTCGGATGCTCTGAACACGCGTGTCTGGATGACTTCGTCTGAAGTGATGGACCAGTACTTCTGTGTCCTGGTACCTGGGATCTGACTGGGAGTGACGATCTCGGTCGTAGGTCGCGGACACCTGGAATCCATCCGGGCCGGGAATGATGCTCGCGCCATCGGCGATCACAGGACCATCGATCGTTGAGTCTGCCTGGATTACGACACTCTGACCCCACACGGGAGTCAATGGGACCGGGGATAGTACCGTCAGTGCGCGATCGGGGGCGGCGATGTAGACGTGATCGAAGTTGTCGATCTGAGTTGAAGGTGAATGGATCGGCTGGAATGTAACGACCACACGATCACTTTGTTCAACGACGTCAAGCACTTGACCTCGTTGGATCCTGTTGTCCGGTGTATTGGTTTCGTCCGTGAACAGGTCTTTGCCGTAGAGAAAACCGCCGTGGGTATACAATAATCCGTTGCCGCAATCGCTTGCGACATCGGGGTGTAGTGAGGCCAGGACGCGTTGTCGACGTCCGCTCGACATTTTCCGTTGCAGACCGATGCGTTGCACGTCCAGGTGGTTGTTTGTGAACTGTGTGCCCAGCAGCGATAGCCTGCTCTCCGGGTTCACGTTGAGAGCAACCTGCGGCGAGAGTGCATACATGGGTAGACGGATGCCCCCGTCGTCGAAGATCGTAGGTTGAATGCCTCTCCGCGAGAGCGCGCGTGCAACCTGGTGTCCTGCAAGACCACCGCCGATGACGGCCACTGAAACCGGCGCCACAGTCAACGGAGTGCCCTCGTGCGTGTCAGGTGGTAGGGACGCGTGGAGCATTTCCCGCTTTTGCCCGTAACCCGGTCGCCGTTGTATCTGGAAGCCAGCAGCCTGCAGGTTTCGTCGGACGTGTCCCGCGACGCTGTAAGTGCAGAGGGTAGCGCCGGAACGAGATGCTAGCGCAAGTTGCTTCAATACCCATGGGTCCCAGGCGTCCGGATTTCGAATAGGTGCGAAGCCATCAAGAAAGATGCAGTCGATGTTGTGTAGAAGCCCATCAGCCAACAGGGACCTAGCGTCGCCCAGGTACAGGTGCAGACAGACGTTCGGTTGGAACCAGAGGGTATGCAGTCCGGCCACCGGAGCCGGGTAGATTTGTGTCAGCCGTTCTTTGTTCGAAATCGTGATCTGCTGCAGCAAGCGCCGTAGATCCGCGGGTGCAACCGGTGCGCGTTCGACTGCGACATAGTGCAGGATTTGACCCGGTTGTGCCCGATGAGACCAGGCACTGGCGGTTAGCAAGAAATTGAGACCGAAGCCGAAGCCTAGTTCGAACACCTGGAATGATGACTGCTTCAGCGAACTGAAGCGTTCCGGGAGTCCGTTGCCCTCGATATACACATGCCGCTTCTCGTCTAGACCGCCGGTGAAAGACCAATAGATGTCACCTTCACGTCGAGCCTGCGGCACTGAACGCAAAGGCCAATCGATCGTTGCGTGTTGTAGACAATAGTCGTTCGTCACCAGGTGCTGCCAACGCCGGGTCAGTTATCGGGATCTGTTTCAACCGGTCTTGTGGGGTCGGTGATCCATCCTGACCACGACCCGGCGTAGAGTGCGGGTTCGTTCAGACCGGCAAGGCGTATGGCCAGGATATTGTGCGTGGCTGTGACCCCTGAGCCGCAGTAACAGACCAGGTCCTCATCCCTCATAGACGAGAATCGCTTACGTATGACCTCAAGATCGAAGCAGCCGTCTTGGCCCAGGTTTTCTGCAAAGAAGTATGAACGCGCCCCGGGGATGTATCCCGCCACAGGATCGATGGGTTCTGCGCGGCCTGAGAAGCGCACCGCTTCGCGTGCGTCGATCAGGGATAGACGAGGATCGTTCGGTCGGGGGGTGCGGTCTGACTGAATGTCTTTAAGAATACGTTCTGCGGAAACGGCGCGTGTCAGAGCGTCCGTTGGGTGAAAACTACCGGTCGAGGGTACCGGTTGTGATGAGGTGATGGGACGGGATTCATTCGTCCATCGGTTGTAGCCACCATCAAGTACGACAACGTTGGCGTGGCCCAGATCGCGAAGCAACCACCAGAGCCTCGCGGCATAGGCCCCGGGTCCCTGATCATAGGTGACAACGAGGGAATCGTTGGTGACTCCCCATTTTCGTAAGCGCTCGCTCAGTATTTCCCGATCTGGCAGTGGGTGCCGACCCGACTGACCACGGACGATCGGCCCTGAGAGGTCGCCATCCAGGTGGGCGTACAGTGCCCCTTGGATATGATCCTCGAGCCAGGACGCGTACCCCCATTCGGGATTGGAGAGATCAAAACGACAATCAATGATGACCGGATTCTGTGCGGCGGCCAGTTCCTTGGTGCTGCAAATCAGGCCGGGAAAGCGCATGACGTCGTTGATTTCAGCTGTCAGTCGAGTACTTCGACCGTTTCCGCCTGAGGACCCTTATCGCTCTCAACGACGACAAACGAGACGCGTTTCCCATCCGTGATTGCGCGACGCCCGTTCCCGTCAACATTGCGGTAATGAACAAAAACATCTTCACCGGTGTCACGGGTGATAAACCCGTAGCCCTTCTTTGCGTTGAACCATTTGACGGTCCCTGTTTCGGAGCCGCTGCTACTGCTACTTATGACACTCGTGATATCAGCGTCAGGACTGCCGTTGCTGGTGATGAATCCTGTGATCACAGAAGCGATAACGATGACGGCGAGGGTCCCCAGATCCTCAATATTAGTGGGTAGGCTTACGCCATCGGTAAAGGCGATCTGGATAACGAAATAGGCGATGACGCCTGCAACGAGGCCGACAATCAGGGCGCGGACGGTTGTATTCATTGAGTTTCAAAGTTCCCGGGTAATCGAAGGCCGATATAATACTGGAAATCGCGAGTGCTTTTCAGTGGAAGCGGTGCCTGGTTTTCAGGCCTTGTCAGATACACCATCGAGGATGCGGCAATAAGCGACGATGGTCGGGGTGAGACCATCCCATAGAGCATCAGACACAATGGCGTGACCAATCGACACTTCGGCAACGTTGCCCAACGTACGGCAAAAGGCAGCGAGGTTTTGCTGGTTGAGATCATGGCCCGCATTGATGCCAAGCCCTTCGGTTTCTGCATGATGCGACGCGTCTCTGAATTTCAATAGATGCTGCTCCGCATCCTTTGCAGACGAAGCCCACGCCTCGGCATAGGGGCCCGTGTAGAACTCGATCCGGTCCGCGTGGAGATACGCAGCTCGTGTAATTTGCTCGACATCCGGATCCATGAAGAGGCTCACCCGGGCGTTGGCGGCACGACATTGATCGACAATCGGACGAAGGCGGTTGGATTCGGTTGTTAGGTCCCAACCGTGGTCTGAGGTGAGCTGGTCCGGCGTGTCCGGGACCAGGGTACACTGATGAGGACGTGTATCCTCGATCAGCGTCATAAAGCCAGGGAAATCACCTTCCTGTCCTGCGTAGGGGTTACCTTCGATGTTGAATTCGATGTGTTGGTATTCGGGTTTCGCCAGTAACTCAGCCAGGTCATAAACGTCCGAAGGACAGATATGTCGCATATCTGGCCTGGGGTGTACGGTAATACCATCGGCACCTGCTGCGATGACGGTTCGTGCGGCATCGACAACACTGGGGATGGTCGTCTCACGCGAATTTCGAAGAAGCGCGACCTTGTTCAGATTGACGCTGAGTTTGGTACGTCTCACCAGCCAGACCCGCGCCGGTGATAGATTTTTCGACCAAACAGAAAACCAAACAACAGCCCGAGCAGGACAACCCCGCCACCGGTCAGAAACCACTCCTGATTCTCACTGCTTTCAAGAGCCGCGGTTTCAATCATTAGTCGATCGATTTGCTGGTTGAGATCTTCCTGTTCCGATACGAGTGACTGATTCTGCTGGTCAATGCTGATGGTATCTGCGGCCAGCTCTGATATCCGTTGTAATTCCCGGCTCAATCCTGCCTGTTCCTGGGCAAGTCGGTCGTTGTCCTCGCTGAGTTGTTCGCGAACGGCCATGGTCTGCTGTAATCGGGCTTGGAGTTCGTCGTACTGGCTTTTTAACGCGTCCCTCTCGCTGATTGTGGCGGCGAGTTTCAGTGCTGCGACCGGTTCGAGGCTGATGTACTGGGTCTGGATCCAACCCTCAAGCCCGTCTTCCATACGGACAAGGCTGTAGCCGGTTTCCGGATTGTCTTCGAGTCGGGTAAGCGCCGTGCCGCTGCGGAGGCCCCGATGGAG
>MDTB01103675.1_pt1 | contig 29624 bp, 33 predicted proteins | sample 811161 | NCBI WGS metagenome assembly MDTB01 (sample SAMN05326650, study PRJNA326480) | marine metagenome | isolation source: seawater | place: Mediterranean Sea | collected 2009 | reverse complement strand
CCGGAAACTGAAGCTAAGGCAGAGAATTCAGAAACTGCAGTAAAACCAGAAACTGAAGCTAAGGCAGAGAATTCAGAAACTGCAGTAAAACCGGAAACTGAAGCTAAGGTAGAGAATTCAGAAACTGCAGTAAAACCAGAAACTTTAAAAAGTGATTCTGAAAAAAATAATTAATAAAGTGTGAGGCTGTTATTGATTAAGATAGGTAAATTTCAAAAAATTCACGGTATTAGAGGGCATATCAAATTAAAAAGTTTTACTAAAAATACATCTGGAATTAAAAGTTATAAAAAATTTTTTATCAATGAAAATACTGAGATAAAGTTAAAATTTCTCTCAAAAAGTAATGAATATTTTATATGTAAAGTTAACGAAATAAACTCGCCGCAAGTTATTTCTGAATTTGAGGGAAAATATATCTTTATTCAGGAAAATCAACTTCCTAAACTTAAAAGCAATGAATTTTATTATTTCGAATTAGAAAACTTGGTTGTAAAAATAAAAGATGAATTTATAGGTAAGATTTTTGCAATTAACAATCATGGTGCTGGGGATTACATTGAAGTCAAAAAAAAAAATGGAGATTTACTTCTTGTACCTTACAATAAGGATCATATAAAAAATGTTAACTTAAAAGAAAAAATTATTGAATTAAATTGGCTTTATTATCTTGATGAAATTTAAAATTATTACAATTTTTCCAGAAATGTTTCCTGGGCCTCTTAAGCACTCAATTACTGGAAAAGCTCTAAAAAATAAAAAATATAGCTTAGAGACAGTTGATCTGAGAAAATTTTCAAACTACAAAAATAAATCTGTAGATGAAAAACCTTTTGGAGGAGGTGCGGGTATGATCATAAGGGCAGATATTCTTCAAAGAAGCTTAGAATCCATAACAAATAATAATAATAAAAAAAAAATTATTTTCTTGTCTCCATCTGGAAGACAATTAAATCAAAAAAAAATCAAAGAAATTATTAAATTTGAAGAGGTGATTTTGATCTGCGGTAGATATGAAGGAGTAGATCAAAGATTCCTAGATTTTAATAAAATTGATGAAATATCAATTGGAGATTATATCATCTCTGGAGGTGAGATAGCTTCACATGTTCTAATTGACGCTTGTATTCGACTTATTCCTGATGTATTGGGTAACAAAGAAAGTTTGAAATGTGAGAGTTTTGAGAATAATTTATTGGAATATCCTCAATATACTAAGCCATCTAGCTGGAAAAAAATAACTGTTCCAGATGTGCTTTTATCAGGGCATCACGAAAAAATTACTCAGTGGAGGAAAAAAAAAGCATTAGAAAAAACAAAAAAAACTAGACCAGATCTCTGGAAATTGTATAAAAGATATAAAAGTGAGGAAAAATGAATGTATTAGAAGAATTCGAAAAAAATCAAATTAAAGATTTAAGTAAAGAAAAGAAATTTCCCCTTTTCCATGCTGGTGACACTTTGAAAATTCATCTTAAAATTAAAGAAGGTGAAAAGGAGAGAATTCAAATATTTGAAGGTATATGTATAGCCAAAAAAAACTCAGGTATTAATTCCTCTTTTACAGTAAGAAAAATTTCTTATGGTGAAGGAGTGGAAAGGGTTTTTCCTTTGTTTTCGCCTCAAATTTCAAAAATTGAATTATCAAAAAGTGGGTCTGTTAGGAGGTCAAAACTATATTATTTAAGACAAAGAAGTGGTAAATCTGCAAGGATTAGTGAAAAAAATAAATTTTCGAACAAACAGATTTTAAATAAAAACGAAATAAAAGAGCAAAATAAAGAACAACCAAAAAATCTTGTCTCTGAAAAAAAAGTTACAAAAGACTCAAAAGAGTCATAGTTCAAAAATGAGTCCAAAAACTTTGTTTGATAAAATTTGGTATCATCATCTTGTTGATCAACAAGATGATGGAACTTGTTTGATTTATATTGATCGACATCTAGTTCATGAAGTTACAAGTCCTCAAGCTTTTGAAGGTCTTCGCAATTCTAAAAGAAAAGTTAAAAATCCTGAAAAAACATTTGCTGTAGCTGACCATAACGTCCCAACTACAGAAAGAACCAAGGGTATCAAAAACTTAGAAAGTAGAATACAAGTAGAAACTTTAGAAAAAAATTGCAAAGATTTTGATGTGAATTTATTTCCGCTTCTTGATAAAAGACAAGGAATAGTGCATGTTGTAGGACCTGAACAAGGAATTACTCAACCAGGCATGACAATAGTTTGTGGAGATAGTCATACAGCTACGCATGGAGCATTTGGAGCTCTGGCATTCGGGATTGGAACAAGTGAAGTTGAACATGTACTTGCAACTCAAACACTCATTCAAAAACCTGCAAAAAATATGAAAATTTCCATAAAAGGAAATATTATTGATGGTGTAACCGCCAAAGATATTATACTGAAAATTATTGGTCACATCGGAACATCTGGTGGTACTGGTTATGTCATTGAGTATTCTGGTGATGCCATTAAAAAATTAAGCATGGAAGGTAGAATGACAATATGTAATATGAGCATTGAAGCTGGCGCTAGAGCAGGTTTAATAGAACCAGATCAAAAAACATTCGATTACATTAAAGATAAACCCTATGCACCCAAGGGAGAAAATTGGTTAAAAGCAATCGATTATTGGAAATCATTACCTTCCGACAAAGGCGCAAAATATGACAAAGAAATTGTTATTAATTCCAGTCAAATTGTTCCTCAAGTTACTTGGGGTACTAGCCCACAAGATACTGTGCCTATAACAGGTTTCACTCCAGACCCAAAACAAATCGAAGATCTCAAAAAGCGAAGAGCAATTGAAAGGTCACTTGATTACATGGGATTAAAACCTAATCAAAAAATTATGGATATTAGAATTGATAGAGTATTCATTGGCTCATGTACTAATGGAAGAATTGAAGATTTAAGAGCAGTTGCTAAGGTTGTGAAAGGTAAAAAAGTGAAAGTAAACTCAATGATTGTTCCAGGTTCGGGTTTGGTTAAACAACAAGCTGAAAAAGAAGGTTTAGATAAAATCTTAATTAATGCCGGGTTTGAATGGCGTGAACCAGGTTGTTCAATGTGCTTGGCTATGAATCCAGATCAATTAAAACCCAAAGAGAGGTGTGCTTCAACTTCAAATAGAAATTTTGAGGGTCGTCAAGGGAGAGAAGGAAGAACCCATCTTGTAAGTCCAGCTGTGGCTGCTGCATCTGCTATAAAGGGAACGCTAAGTTTAGCGGAGGATTCTTAATGGAAAAATTTACAGAAATTAGAGGAATAGCTGCGCCATTACCAATGATGAATATTGACACAGATATGATTATTCCCAAACAATTTCTTAAAACTATCAAAAGAACTGGACTAGGAAAAAATCTTTTTCATGAATTGCGATACGACTTTAACGGTAATTTGAGAAATGATTTCGTTCTTAATTGGGATCCATACAAATCAGCTTGTATTTTAATTACTGGAGAAAATTTTGGTTGCGGAAGTAGCAGAGAGCACGCACCATGGTCACTTTTGGATTTTGGATTTAAATCTATCATAGCTCCAAGTTTTGCTGATATATTTTATAATAATTGCTTTAAAAATGGAATTTTACCCATAAAACTTAGTCAGGACAAAATTGATTATTTAATGATTAAAGCAAAGTAAAAAAAACAACTTAAAATTAATTTAAATAAACAATTAATCTTCGATGATGAAAATAACGAGATAGGGTTCGCAATTGACACATTTAGAAAAAAATGTCTACTTGAGGGTCTTGACGATATTGCATTAACTTTAAAAAAAGAAAATAAAATTATTTCTTACGAAAAAAAATTAAAAAAAAAATTACCTTGGTTATGAAATAGTGAAAAGATTTGAAATTTTAATGCTGCCCGGAGATGGGATTGGTCAAGAAATCTCATTGGAGGCTGAAAAAATTCTTGGTTGGTTAGATATCAATACAAAATTGAAATTGGATATTACAAAATCTGATGTTGGTGGAAAATCTATTGATGATCATGGAGAACCACTTACTCACAAGGTTCTAAATAAGGCATTAAGTGCGGATGCAATTTTATTGGGAGCAGTTGGTGGACCTAAATGGGAAAAATTACCCTTTGATATTAGACCGGAAAGAGGACTACTCAAATTAAGAAAAGAGCTAGATTTGTATGCTAATTATAGACCAGCAATTGTTTTTGAATCATTAAAAGACTCCTCTAGTTTAAAAGGGGAAATAATTAGTGGTTTAGACATTATGATAATAAGAGAATTAACAAGTGGAATATATTTCGGTGAACCAAGAGGAATTAAGAATATTTCCGAAAATGTCAAAGAAGGTTTCAATACCCTAAGATATAATACTGATGAAATTAAAAGAATAGCTTTAATCGCATTCGAGGTAGCCAGAAAAAGAAAAAAAAAGCTTTGCTCTGTTGACAAAGCAAATGTTCTTGAATCTACAGAATTATGGAGGGAAATTGTCACTGAAACCTCGGAGTTTTTTCCTGACGTGTCGTTGTCTCACATGTATGTTGATAATGCATCAATGCAACTAGTGAAAAATCCAAATCAATTTGATGTAATTGTGACAACAAATATGTTTGGGGATATTTTGTCTGATTGTGCTGCAATGCTCACTGGTTCGTTAGGTATGCTTCCTTCTGCCTCGATCGGTTCAATAAATAAGATAACAAAAAACAAATATGCTATGTATGAACCTGTTCATGGTTCGGCTCCTGATATATCAGGAAAAAATATTGCAAATCCATTAGCAATGATACAAAGTGTTGGTATGATGTTAGAATATTCTTTTAATTTAGCCTCATTTAACAAACTAATATTAAAATCTATCAACAAAGTTTTGGAGAAAGGTTTTAGAACTCAAGATATTTCTAATAATTCTAATCATACTGTTTCTACCAGTGATATGGGAGATTTAGTCATAGAAGAACTTAATAAAAGTAAAAATGAAAAAATTTAATATTGCAATAGTCGGTGCCACCGGAAATGTAGGAAGAGAAATAATCAATATTTTACATCAAAGAAACTTTCCAATAAAAAAACTTGATTTAATTGCTTCAAAAAATTCTCAGGGTCATAAGATTAAATTTGGAAAAAATTATTTAATTGTAAAAAATTTAGATAATTATAATTTCAAAAATATTGATGTAGTTCTATCCTCTCCAGGCTCAAAAATTTCTGAAAAATTTGTTCCAATAGCTACAAAATGCGGAGCGATTGTCATAGATAATACTTCATATTACAGAATGGAAAAAGATGTGCCATTAATAGTACCTGAAGTGAACTTAAATGAACTAAAGAAATTCAAAAAAAAAAAAATAATTTCAAATCCAAACTGTTCTACAATTCAGATGGTAACTGCTCTTAAACCAATTCATGACAAGTTTAAAATAAAAAGAATTGTCGTGTCAACCTATCAATCAACTTCTGGGGCAGGAAAATCTGCTATGGATGAACTTTTTCACCAAACCCTAGATGTTTACCGGAAAAATAAAATACAGCCTACAAAATTTACAAAAAATATTGCTTTTAATGTTATTCCTCATATTGATGAATTCTTGAAAGATGGTCAAACCAAAGAAGAATGGAAAATGGAGGTTGAAACAAAAAAAATACTTGATTCTAGAATCAAAGTTAGTGCAACATGTGTGAGAGTCCCTGTTTTTGTAGGACATGGTGAATCCATTAACATTGAAACAGAAAAACCGATTAATTATAGTTCTGCTACAAAAATTTTGAAAAAAGCTAGAGGTATTTCTGTTGTGGATGACAGAAAGAACGGTGGATATATAACTCCTGACGAAACTTCTGGAGAAGATGATGTATTTGTAAGTAGAATTAGAAATGATGCATCAGTTAAAAATGGTCTTGCACTCTGGGTTGTTTCGGACAATCTGCGAAAAGGAGCTGCGTTAAATTCGGTCCAAATTGCTGAAGAATTAATTAAAATACTTTGATTTTATGAAAACTTTTAAAAGTAGATACTTTGAAGATTACAAACTTGATGAAACAATCTTGCACAGTGTTCCAAGAACTATTACAGAGGGAGATGTCTCTATATATCTTGCAACTACAGGGAGTAGGTTTGCAATCAATTACTCATTAGAATTTTCTAAAAGTATAGGTTATAAGAAAATCCCTATCGATGATATATTAACTTTTCATATGGTATTTGGAAGAACCGTGCCCGACCTATCACTGAATGCAATCGCTAATTTAGGTTATGCGGATGTGAAGTTTCACAAGCCAGTTTTTATTGGAGATACCATAAAATCAAGTTCTAAGATAATTGGACTCAAGGAAAACTCTAATGGAAAAACTGGAACGGTATATGTAAAATCAATTGGTGAAAATCAAAATGGAGAGAGCGTTTTAACTTATAATAGATGGTTAATGATGAGAAAGAAAAACTTTCATGAACATCAAAAAAAAAAAATAATTCCCAAATTACCCGAATTTGTTGCTTCAAGTGAATTTAACCCACCTAATGATCTTAAAATTGAAAATTGGGATCAAAATGCAACTGGGAGTGATAGCTTTTTTGAAGATTATAAAGTGAATGAAGAAATTCATCATCTTGATGGACAAACTATTGAAGAGGCCGAACATCAGTTAGCCACACGTCTGTATCAAAATAATGCAAGAGTCCATTTTAATCAACATGTTGAAAAAAATGGTAGATTTGGAAAAAGAATAATTTATGGTGGTTATATTATTTCACTGGCTAGAGCAATAAGTTGTAACGGTTTTGCTAATACAATAAAAATAGCAGCTATTCATTCAGGAAAACATTCGGCACCTACTTTTGCTGGGGATACAATTTATGCTTGGTCTAAAATTCTAGAAAAAGAGAAATTAAGTGCAAATATAGGTGCATTAAAAATAAGAACAATAGCATCTAAGAATGATTCAAATATGATTTTTCCTAAAAAAGACTTTCCGCCAAACGTTGTGCTTGATTTAGTTTATTCAATATTAATACCTATAAAAAAAAACCATGAAAAATAAACTGCCTTTATCACCTCATCTACAAATATATAAGCCACAAATTACTTCTGTCTTGTCAATTACACACAGGATAACTGGCTTTTGTTTAAGCTTGACCCTACCATTATACTTAGTTTGGTTAGGATGTCTTTATATTGGTGAACCAACTTACTCTTTGTTTATCAACATATGTTCTCATCCTATTTCAAAAATAATTTTTATTTTAATGACATACGGTTTCTCATATCACATGCTAAATGGTATTAGGCATCTTTTTTGGGATATTGGTCTTGGTATTTCAATAAAATTCTCTTCGATTTCAGGGATTGCAATTATTATTTTGTCGTTATCTTTAACGTTATTAGTAAGTATTAAATTTATTTTATGATGATAAAATTTCCCGAAAAATTATTATGGTCACTCCAACGCTTAAGTGCAGTGCTTCTTTTTTTATTTTTTATTTGGGTTTTAGTTTCATTATATTTTTTTGAAATTTCAAATTACACGGAAACAGTTGCTTGGATAAAAATTGACTTTAATGCATTCTTATTATTTTTATTTTCCTTAATTATCTTTACACATGTCAGACTTGGACTTTCAGTTATTATAGATGACTATATTCATAGTAAATCAAATAAATATAAAATTAATATTTTCAAAGATATCCTGATTTTTAGTTCGATTATATTTTCAGGAATTTGTTTGTATTTAATATAAAACTTACAATATAATTCTAATGGATATTATTAGTAAAGAATTTGACGTTGTCGTTGTCGGAGCAGGTGGTTCGGGATTAAGAGCAACTATGGGTTGTGCCTCATCCAAACTTAAGACAGCGTGTATATCGAAGGTTTTTCCAACGAGAAGTCATACAGTTGCCGCTCAAGGTGGAATTAGTGCTGCTCTAGGAAATATGGGTGAAGATGATTGGAAGTGGCATATGTATGACACTGTTAAAGGTTCTGATTGGTTAGGTGACCAAGATGCTATAGCCTTTATGTGCAAAGAAGCACCAGAAGCAGTAATTGAATTAGAACATTATGGCGTACCTTTTTCTAGAACGGAAGATGGGAAGATATATCAAAGACCTTTTGGTGGAATGACCACACACTTTGGCGAGGGAATTGCGCAAAGAACTTGCGCTGCTGCAGATAGAACTGGCCACGCAATGCTTCATACATTATATCAACAATCTTTATCTTTTGATGCTGAATTCTTTGTAGAGTTTTTCGTTCTAGACTTAATTATGAATGATAAAAATGAATGTTGTGGAGTTTTAGCTTGGAATTTACACGATGGTAAATTATATAAATTTTTATCTCAAATGGTTATATTAGCCACAGGTGGTTATGGAAGAGCATATTTTTCTTGCACATCTGCACATACGTGCACGGGTGATGGTGGGGGAATGGTTCTTAGAGCCAATCTTCCTTTACAAGATATGGAATTCACTCAATTTCATCCAACAGGTATATATGGAGCCGGTGTTCTCATCACTGAGGGCGCCAGGGGTGAAGGTGGTTATCTGACCAACAGAGATGGTGAAAGATTTATGGAAAGATACGCTCCAAATGCAAAAGATTTAGCTAGCAGAGATGTGGTTTCTAGATCTATGACAACAGAAATAATGGAAGGCAGAGGATGTGGCCCTAAAAAAGATCATATCCACCTTAATCTAAACCATTTAGATAAAACTACGCTAGAAGAAAAACTCCCAGGTATTACAGAGTCAGCAAAAATTTTTGCAGGTGTTGATGTCACGAAAAATCCTATTCCAGTTCAACCAACAGTCCATTATAATATGGGAGGTGTTCCTACAAATATCCACGGAGAGGTTCTTACAACCTCCAATGGTAAAGAACAAATAGTAAAAGGTTTAATGTCTATCGGTGAAGCAGCTTGTGTATCTGTTCATGGTGCCAATAGATTAGGTTCAAATTCTCTTCTTGATTTAGTTGTTTTTGGAAAATCAGCAGCAAAAAGATGTTCAGAGATTTTAAAACCAAATGGAAAGAGTTTAGATCCTGGAAGTAAAAATATTGAAGAACATATCAGCTCATTTTACAACATCATCAATTCGAAAGGAAAATATTCTGTCCCTAAGTTGAGATTAGAAATGCAACATATCATGCAAAATTATTGTCCTGTATATAGATCTGGAATGTTAATGAAAAAAGGAAGAATAAAATTGATTGAAATTCTAAGAAAATTTAATAATGTTAAAATTAGCGATAAGTCCTTAATATGGAACACTGAAATTTTAGAGGCTTTAGAATTGAAAAATTTAATTTTGCAGTCAATAGTAAGTATCGAGTCCGCCCTCAAGCGAACTGAAAGTCGAGGTGCACACTCTAGAATTGATTATAAAACAAGAGATGATGACAATTGGATGAAACATAGCCTAGTTTGGACCGATATGAATGCAAAAACAAAATTTGGAACTAGACCCGTTCAATTAAACACCAATACTAAAGAAGTTGCCTCGATAGCACCAAAAGCAAGAGTTTATTAGGATAAAAGATGGTAAAATTTAATCTCCCAAACAATTCAAAAATTACTGAAGGCAAAACTTTTGGATCCCAAACGAAGTCTCAAAACACAAAGATGGTTGAAGTTTACAGATGGGAAAGAGATTCAGGTAAAAAACCAAGGATTGATAAATTTATTGTCGACGCAGACAAATGCGGACCAATGGTTTTAGATGCCCTAATTTATATTAAAAATAACTTGGATCCGTCTCTTACTTTTCGAAGGTCTTGCAGAGAAGGAATTTGTGGTTCTTGTTCAATGAACGTAGATGGTACAAATACTTTAGCATGTTTAAAACCATTTGAAAAAAATTCAAGATCAGTAAAAATTTATCCATTACCTCATATGAAAGTAATAAAAGATTTAGTACCTGATCTAGAAGAATTTTACAATCAGTACAAATCAATTAAACCATGGTTAAGACCAAAGCCTAACAACAGTAATAAAGAGATGATCCAATCAATAAAAGATCGAAAAAAATTAGATGGTCTGTATGAATGTGTTCTATGTGCTTGTTGCTCAACCTCATGTCCAAGTTACTGGTGGAATGGAGATAAGTTTCTTGGTCCAGCAATTTTACTTCAAGCATACAGATTTATAGTTGATAGCAGAGACAAAGATACTAAAGAAAGAATAAAGATGTTAAATGATGCTTTTAAATTGTATAGGTGTCATACAATTATGAACTGTACTAAGACCTGTCCAAAAGGACTAAATCCAGCAAAGGCGATAGCGTCTATTAAAAGACTGCAACTTACTTCTTAAGTGAAACCTATTTTTGAAAACCTAGAAAATGATATTGAAAAACAAAATAAACTAAAACTAGACATTTACCAAAAAAAAATAATTAGGGATATTAAATCGTTACTTCCTAAAGGTTCTTATTTTGAGCCAATAAAAAATCTTTTTAATAAAAAAACTGGGATATACTTATATGGCCCATCCGGAATTGGAAAAACTATGATATTGGATACAACTAATAGAATCTTTAGCTCAAGAAAATCAATAAAAACTCACTTTAGTGAATTTATTTATCAATTACAAAAAATAAATCTATCATCGGAAGCTATTTTAAAAACAGAATTGGAGAAAAATAAAATATTTTTTAAAAATCAAGTTTTAATTTGCATTGACGAACTAAATATCAACAATTTAGCTGACGTAATTATTTTGGAAAAATTTCTTATTCAAGCAAAAAAATCAAAAATTTTTACCTTCTTCACCAGTAATTGGGCACCAGAAAAATTATACACTAACAATCACCAAAAAGAAAAAATTACTAATTTTGTGAATTTTCTAAAAAAAAATCTCTCAATTTTAAAACTTGAAACAAAAAAAGACTATAGAAAACAGCACAAAAAGTGTTCATTTTTTCTTTTTGAAACTAGATTAAAAAATAATCTGAAAAAAATGAGAATATTAAAAAGAGAATTAGTTGGTAATATTGTAAAAAAAGAAAAAAGATACGTAAGACCTGGAAATGCTTTTTCATTCAAAAATGTATACAAAGATCTTCTAGAATGTGAATTCGATGAGATATGCGGAAGCAACTTAGGATTTGAGGATTATAAGTTAATTTCAAAACATATACATTTTTTCTTTATTAAAAACGTACCTGCTTTTGACAAATCCATGAATGATAAAACGAAGAGATTTATATCTTTGATAGATGTTATATATGAAGATAAAAAAATTCTCTCAATTTCAACAAAATTCAATTTTGTAAATTTAGACTTAAAAAAAAATAATATTGAATTTCAAAGAACTATATCAAGACTAAGTGAAATTTTTTCAAAAAAATATATAAATGAAAATTTACAAAAATTTAAGAAATTATATTATATTTAATTTCAGGAATATTTATGGACACTAATATTAAGATACATCACTCTTTGGAAAGCGAGATAATAGAGCTTAAAAAGAAAAAAAAATGCAGTGATTCTCTCCCATTTCTATCAGGATGAAGAAATACAAGATATAGCAGATTTCGTCGGTGATTCTCTCGATTTGTCAAAGAAAGCTGCAAATACAACGTGTGATATTATAGTTTTTTGCGGTGTAAAATTTATGGCCGAGGTGGCAAAGATACTTAGTCCTCAAAAAAAAGTTATTCTTCCAGACATTAGGGCAGGTTGTTCTCTTGAGGAGTCATGTCCTCCAAAAAAATTTAAAGTATTTAAAGAATTACATCCAGAACATACTGTTGTATCCTATATAAATTGTTCTGCTGAAATAAAATCTATGTCTGATATTATTGTAACCTCTTCTAATGCTGAGAGAATTATTAAATCGTTTCCTTTAAAAGAAAAAATCATTTTTGCACCTGACAAACATCTTGGTAGATATTTAAATAAAGTAACAGGTCGTAATATGTTGTTATGGGACGGGTCCTGCGTTGTTCACGAAACATTCTCCGAAAAAGAAATAGTCAAACTAAAAATTAGAAATGAAGATGCGGAAATTATTTCTCATCCAGAGTGTCCTGAGGTTATTTTGAATAAATCTAATTTTATTGGTTCAACTTCAGCTCTTTTAAATTATATAACAAAAAGTAAAACTAATAAGTTTATAATCGCCACCGAGCCTCATATTATTCATCAAATGAAGAAAATTGAGCCTAATAAAATATTCATCTCAGCTCCTGGTTCTAATGGAGATTGTTCTTGCACTAATTGTCCATTTATGGAGCTAAATACACTAGAAAAATTAAAAGATTGTTTGCTAAAGGTAAATCCTGAAATTTATCTCGATGAGCAGCTGATGATTAATGCAAAAAAACCCCTCATTAAAATGCTTAAACTAAGTTAAGAATGCAGTTTACAGAAATATTATCGATTGCAATTGACTCATTAAATAACGATTTCAAGACAGATATAAATTCAAATAATTATGTTGGTGATATAACAACCGATAATTTTTTAAAATTTAATGAGACAATAAAAGCCCATGTTGTGGCAAGAAAAACATTAATTATTTGTGGGATAAAGTTTGTAAAAGAGTTTATAAAAAAAATTGACAAAAATATTAAGATGGAAGTCTATTTTTCAGATGGAAAAGAAGTAAAAAAAAATAATAGAATTTTTACTTTAGTTGGGTCATGTAGAAATATTTTAAAATTAGAAAGAACAATTTTAAATTTTCTTCAGCATTTATCAAGCATCTCTACATCAACCAATAAGCTAGTAAAGAAATTAAGTAACTCTAAATCAAAACTTCTAGACACAAGAAAAACAATTACAAATCTAAGAATTTTGCAAAAATATGCTGTAAAAATTGGTGGAGGTTTTAATAACAGATTAGGTTTGTTTGATGAGATTCTAATCAAAGATAATCACATAAAAATTTTAGGTGGAATAGAAAAAATTGAAGAAATAATTAAAAAAAAAAAGATTAAAAAGTTTAAAATAGAGTGCGACACAATTAATCAAGTTAAAAAGGCAATAAGTTTCAATTCAAAGTATATAATGTTAGATAATATGAATTTAAGTCAAATAAGAAGGTGTATAAAATTGAGAAAAAATAAGAAAATTATTTTTGAGATAACTGGTGGTGTCAATAAAAAAAATATAACAAATTATGCTAAACTTAACGCGGAATTTATTTCCGTAGGATTTATAACTCAAAACCCTGAACCGGTTGACATTGCAATAGATATTTATTAAAAATTTGCTCCATCATAAATAGAGGATATAATATATCTTTATTACTTGAGGTTTAGTTTTGAAGAAATTAAGTTTAATTGGATCTGGAAATATTGGAGGGATACTGGCTTCAATTATATCAACTAAAAACTTAGGAAATGTAATTCTTTTAGATGTGGTTGAAGGAACAGCCAAGGGTAAAGCACTCGATATCAGTCAAAAAAATGCCGTTAATTACTCAAACACCAAAATCTTTGGAACTAACAAATTTTCTGATATTAAAAATAGCGATGTAATTATTGTAACTGCAGGAATTGCAAGAAAACCTGGGATGAGCAGGGATGATTTAATTGAAACTAATTTCAAAATAATGAAAGAAATAGGATTGGGAATCAAAGAGTTTAGTCCAAATGCTTTCGTCATTTGTATAACAAATCCATTAGATGCTATGGCATGGACATTAAAAAAAATCAGTGGAATTAAAAAAAATATGATAGTTGGAATGGCTGGAATACTCGACTCAGCTAGGTTTAGATTTTTTTTATCTGAAGAGCTGAATGTTTCAATGGAAAATATTAATACAATGGTACTTGGCGGTCATGGGGATACTATGGTGCCATTAATAAATCATACTTCTATTAGTGGTATTCCATTATCTTATTTTATCGAAAATGGTTTAATCCAAAAAAAAAAACTAGATGAAATAATCTTAAGAACTAGAAACGGAGGTGGTGAAATTGTTTCACTGATGAAAAATAGTTCTGCGTTTTTTGCTCCAGCAGCTAGCGGAGTTGAAATTGCAGAGTCTTTTTTAAAAAATCAAAAAAAACTACTTCCTTGTTCAACTTACATAAATGGTGAATATGGTTGTGATGATATTTTTTTAGGTGTTCCAGTGATTATTGGCAATAATGGTGTAGAGAAGATATTAAAAATAAATTTTAATAAAACTGAGGCTGAAAACTTTAAAAAATCAATAAATTCTGTGGAAGAATTAATTACAAAATGTAAAAAACTTCTTGTTTAAATTTAAAGAATTGTTTAATTTCACATACCTAATTATAAAAATAAAGAATTTAAGTATTTTATGGATATACACGAGTATCAAGCAAAACAGCTAATATCAAAGTTTGGAGTGAAAGTTCCGGACGGGGAAGTTATTTTTCAGCCACATGAGGCAGTAACAGTTACATCATGGTTAAATGAGGATAAGGTAGTCGCCAAAGCACAGGTTCATGCTGGTGGAAGAGGAAAAGGTGGAGGAATAAAGATTTGTGAGGGTCATGACCAAATCATTAACGAAGTTGATAAGATGTTAGGAATGAAATTAATTACTGCACAGACCGGTCCCGAGGGGAAGATAGTCAGAAGGGTCTATCTAGAAAAAGCTTATGATATAAAAAAAGAATTATATTTTTGCATTACAATTGATCGTGAAACTGGTGGAAATACAATTATTGCTTCAAAAAAAGGAGGGGTAAATATCGAAGAAGTAGCAAGTAAAACCCCTAATGAGATATTCAAAGTTAAACTTGGGCCTGGTAATATATTACTACCTCATCATGCTCGAACGATATCTTATCAACTTGGTTTAGCCGGAAAAATTGCTAAAAATGCTCAAAAGAATTTTTTATGTCTTTATGAGGCGTTTACAAAATTAGATGCTTCTTTGATAGAGATTAACCCTTTAGCTGTAACTGATAGCGGTGAAGTTGTAGCCGTTGATTGCAAAGCTTCATTTGATGATAATGCATTGTATAGACAAAGAGAAGTTTCTGGAATGAAAGACGATAATGAGTATGATCCACTTGAACTTGAAGCTGCGAGGCATGATTTAAATTATGTTAAGTTAGACGGTAATATTGGATTAATGGTTAATGGTGCTGGATTATCAATGGCAACAATGGATATCATTAAACATTATGGTGGTAATGCCGCAAATTTTATGGATGTTGCTGGAGCCGCAACTCCTGAAAGAGTGGCAGCAGCTTTTAAATTAATTTACAGAGACAATGACGTCAAAGGTATTTTAATTAATATTTTTGGAGGAATGATGAGATGTAACGATATTGCTGAAGGTTTGGTTAATGCAGCAAAAGATGTAGGTTTGAATAAACCATTAGTTGTAAGATTAGAAGGAACAAATGTAGAGATGGGAATGGAAATTTTAAAAAACTCTGGTTTTCCAATTACCCCAGTACCCACTATGGATGAGGCTGCAAAAGAAATTGTACAATTAGCAAAAGGAAATTAATTTATGGCCGTTTTAATTACACCCAAAACAAGAATAATATGTCAGGGTTTTACCGGAGCACAGGGAACTTTTCACTCTGAACGTGCACTTGCTTATAACACTAATTTAGTTGGCGGAGTTACTCCTGATAAAGGAGGATTAAAACACTTGGATTTACCTGTGTTTAATACAATAATCGAGGCTAAAGAAAAAACTCAATGCAATGCAAGTGGAGTTTTTGTTCCACCGCCATTTGCTGCAGATGCAATTCTTGAAGGAGTTGAAGCAGAACTTGATTTAATAGTTTGTATTACTGACGGAATTCCTACCAGCGATATGCAAAGAGTTAAAAGGGAAATGAAGGGATCAAAAACAAGATTGGTCGGTCCCAATTGTCCGGGTGTTTTAACTCCTGGAGTTGGAAAAATTGGAATAATTCCTGGTCACATTTGTAAACCTGGAAGAATTGGAGTTGTTTCAAGATCTGGAACACTATCATACGAGTCTGCAGTTCAAACCGCCGAGCTTGGACAATCTACAATAATAGGTATTGGAGGGGATCCAGTTAATGGTACCAACTTCGTTGATGCTTTAGAACTTTTTTTAGAAGATCCAGATACTGATGGAATCGTATTAATAGGCGAGATTGGTGGAACTGCTGAGGTTGATGGTGCTGATTTTATAAAGTCATGGAGTAAAAATATATCCAAACCAGTTGCGGGCTTCGTAGCTGGAGCTGCTGCACCTGAAGGAAAAAAATTAGGTCATGCTGGAGCTATTGTTAGCAGTGGTGATGAAACAGCTGAAGCCAAAAAAGAAGCTCTAAAATCTGCTGGAGTTGTTATAGCTGATACAATTACAACAATTGGTGAGGCTATGAGAAGAGCGATGCAATTATAACGAACAACTATAAAGGTTAAATTTCATGAAAAATGCAATAATTTCTTACCTTGGAGAAAATAAACCTAATCTAATTACAAGTATCACGACACTTCTGACCGAATTAAAAGGACAATTTTCTGGTGTAACTTTTGCCACGCTGGGTCGTGGGTGTGAATTAACTATGGTTTATAATTATCCTGAAAGCTTATCAATTGAAAGAATTAAGAAAGATCTTAACAATCTGAATAGTAGTAAAGATGGTGAATTCACAGTTAAACCTTTTGAATTAAATACAGAGGCCGGGCCAACTACTAAAATTACCCACAGGATTATTTTATCCGGAGAAGATCAATCTGGGTTATTGCACAATATTATATCTACTCTAGACCAAAATTCTGCAGTTATTGTTAGAATGAATACGGAAAAAATTACTTTTCCAGAAAGTACGCAATATATTGCTAGATTTGCAATTGCAGTAAGAGAGGAAAACGCACCTAAATGTCTTTCAGAGATTGTAAAAGTTGCAGGACAAATGAAATTAACTTTTAGGTACGAAACGTCATAAATCGTCAGAAGATCTAGGATGATAAATATCTATGACTCTTTTAATTTTTTTTGAGTTTACGTTAGTATATTTTTGTGTTGACGAAAGAGAATCATGACCTAACAATTCTTGTATTGATCTTAAGTCTACCATATTGTCAAGAAGTTGGGTTGCAAACGTATGTCTAAATGAGTGAGGTGTTGTGTTTTCTGGTAAATCAAGAGCTTTTCTCACTTCTCTAACCTCCTTTTGAATTATTGTTGGATGAATTTTTTTTCCTTTTTCACCAACAAAAATAAAGTTTTTATCTCCTATACTAAACGGTGTCTCTGAGATCATATCCAATATAAAATTTCTAATCTCATCATAAATAGGTAATAATCGTTCTTTATTCCCTTTTCCTTTAATTATTAGCCAATTACTTCCTTGAATATCTGATTTTTTCAAATTTATTACCTCATTAATTCTCATTCCTAACCCCCACATCAAGAAAATTATTGAAATATTTCTTTTGGAAATCCAGGTCTTGTTTTTTTGTTTAAAGAAATTTATGATTTTTTTCATTTGCTCATAAGACAAAGGTCTAGGAATCGACTCTACAAATTTAGGTGTATCAATAGAGGTGATTTCTGACTTCTGGATAATTTTTCTTTTTATTAGATACAGATAAAAACTTTTTATTGATGATAGGGCCCTTGCATTGCTTCTAGATGACACTTTATTCTTAAGTCTTTCATAAAACCAAGACCTGATTGTTTTATGATCAACCATTTCAAAAAGTAAAAAATCAAAATCTTTATTAAAATAGATTATTAAGAAATTTGATAAGGAAGATAAATCTCTTTTATAAGCAAGGATTGTATTAGTTGAGAGTCTTTTTTCCTCTTTTAACCAATCAACCCATTCATTTATTAAAATTTTTATTTTCATTTTTTATTAGTTGCATGCACCTAGACTCGAAAACTCTTGAAAAAAAAATAATTAATTCCGAACCTTTGTCACCTATGAACATTTTTTCCTTGCTTCCAAAAGCGATGATTAATGAGGAACCAAAATATTTTTTTTTAAATAAATATATTGCATTAGAATAAATTTTAGTCTGTTTTGATGAAAAGATTTTTAATCTGTCATCAACAGCATCCATTAATAAAAATTGATTATTTGAAAATATAGAATCTAAAATTTTTTCATCAATATATGTTACTCCATATTTTAAAATTTTTTTTGAAGAAGATGCAAACACAATACAGTCTACTAGTAGTTCGTCGGCTAATTTTTTATTAATAAATTCGACCAAAGATTTAAAGTTATCAATTTCCATAAGAGTTAATATTACTTCATAAACCTTATTTTGAGTGATATAATTGTATTTCGCATTTTTTAAAATTTTTTTTTGTTTATCCTTTAAATTTTTAATAATCCAATCTTTAAATGAAACAACATTCGTCATCTCATTATTATTCTCATCTGGAAAAACTAAATTCTTTAAAAGATCAGGGTTTTTTACAAAAAAATTGGGATTATCCTCTAAAAATTTTAAAACTTTTTGTACGTCATATTTTTTTTTTATCATTGTTAAATAATTTAAAGAATTTAAAGTTTATAATGAAACAATTTTTTTGGTTAATCTAGCTTAAATTACATTAATGATTTTAGAAATTCTCTTACCAGTTCCAGTAAACAAAACTTTTTACTATAAACCAACAGAAGTTTTTAAAAAAGAAAATCTGAAAAAGGGGAATTTTGTATTAGTTGATTTTAGAGGAAAAAAATTAATAGGAGTTATTTGGCAAATAAAAAATACTATTATTTTTAAAAAAAAAATTAAAAGAATAGAGTATTTTTATGAAAACATAAATTTTAAAAAAGAAATTATAGAAAGTATGAATTTCATAGCTGAATATACTTGTAATTCAATACAATCAATATTTAAATTATTTATTTCAGGTTTCCCCAAAAAAAAAAATCACAAAAATTTTGAAGAATTATTTGATCTTACCAATCAAAAGTTTGACTTTAATTATAAAAAAAAACTTTGTTTAAATAGTGAACAAGCTATGGCTATCAGAGAAATAAATAACCTTTCTGAAAAAACACACAATGTAGTTGTCATAGATGGAATAACAAATTCGGGAAAAACTAGAGTTTATATGCACGCTATCGTTGAAAAAATTAAAAAAAATTATCAATGTCTAATCCTAGTGCCTGAAAAAATTCTAACTACTCAATGGGTCAAAGAGTTAACAAAAGATTTTGGTATTAAACCTTTTATTTATCATTCATCGATTTCTCAAAAAAAAAGAAATAACATTTGGGCTGGATGCATTCTTGGAAAGATCTCAATTGTGATTGGCACAAGATCTGCTTTATTTTTACCATTTAAAAATTTAGGGTTGATTGTTATCGATGAAGAACACGATATATCTTTCAAACAAGAAGAAGGTGTAGTTATAAATATTAGAGATTTGGCTGTCGTAAGAGCTCATAATTCTAAATGTTTAATTATTTTATCTTCAGCAACTCCATCTTTAGAAACAATTTCTAATTGCCAAAAAAAAAAATACAAAATAGTCAAATTAGAAAAAAGAGTTGGAACTTCAAAACTCCCAACAATTGAAATAATTGACATGAAAAAAAGTGATCTAATAAAAAATAGATGGATCTCTACAAAATTAGAATTAGAAATACAGAAGACATTAAAAGAAAAAAAACAATCATTAATCTTCTTGAATAAAAGAGGTTATGCTCCAGTTAATATTTGCAAGACATGTGGTTACTCTAAGACATGCAAAAATTGTGATTTTTCTCTTGTATTACATAAAAATCAAAAAAATCCAAAATTATCAAAATTACTTTGTCATTGTTGCAGTTATTGGGAATATTATGAAAATAAATGTTATGAATGTTCCAGTGAAAATTCTTTGATTGCACTTGGAGTTGGAATAGAGAGGATTTATGAGGAAATAAAAAATATTTTTCCTGATGCAAATGTGGCTTTACTCTCCAGCGATATTGTGTCGAGAGAAAAAAATTACGAGAATATTCTTGAAAAAATCCACAATAATAAAATTGATATTATAATTGGAACTCAAATAACATCAAAAGGACATCATTTTCCTAATCTAAAAATAGTTGGTATACTTAATATTGATAATATGCTGAATACTTTTGACTTAAGAGCAAACGAAAGAGTCTTTCAATTGGTAACTCAGGTTGCTGGAAGAGCTGGAAGAAATTGCGGGGATGGCAAAGTACTTCTTCAAACATATCAGCCTCATCATGAAATTTTTAAATCTTTGATTAATTACAACAAACAAGAATATTTTAATTGGGATCTTAAAAATAGAAGAAAAAATGACCACCCTCCATTTACAAATTTAATTTCGCTAATTATTGAAGGAGAAGACAAAATGAAATCTAAAAAAATTAGTAATGACATAGTAGATAGCATTAATTCTAATTTTAGGGATATTAACATTTATGGTCCTGCTATGGCATTAATTTTTAAGATGAAAAATAAATATCGATATAGAGTACTGATAAAATTTAAAAAACATTACCCCTATATCAAACGGTTGAAAAATTTTCTTTCTTATCTAAAAGAAAAAAATTCGATAAATGTCTATGTAGATGTTGATCCACAAAGTTTTTTCTAAATTAATTATTAATTTTAGATTATTGAAAGTACAGCCTTCTTATGATAAAAAAACTTACTTTAATAGGAATTTAAATTGTCTAAACAAAATACAAATATATCAGAATTATCGAGAAGGTATGCAAAAGCTCTTTTTTCTCTTTGTAAAGATAAATCTGAACTAAAAAATCATTACAATTCATTTGAAACTTTTGTAAATTTGCAAAAAACTAACTCTGATTTTTCATTGTTTATAAAAAACCCACTAATTCCCTCAAAAAAAAAAATTTTGGTTCTAGAAAAAATTTTAAGTAAGCTTAATATTTCTGGAAAATTCTCAAATTTTCTAAAAATAGTAGTTCAACACAACAAACTTCTTTTCCTTCAAACAATTTTCAATCACTTTAAAGATATGATTGAAGAAGAAAATAATGAAACCAACATCAAAATAATCTCTGTCTCCCCAATTCAAGGAGAACTAAAAAAGGAATTAATTTTGGAATTAGAAAAAATTACAGGTAAAAAAGTCAATATTGTTAATTTAATAGATAAGGATATACTTGGAGGTATAATTATAAGAATTAACTCTTTGATGATTGATTTTTCAATTAAAACAAAACTAGATAATTATCAATTTTCACTGAAAGGTACAATTTAAATTATGTCAATAGATGCTTCAGAAATTTCAGAAATTCTTAAAAAAGAAATCTCAAACTTTGATACTCAGGCAGAGATTTCAGAGGTTGGAACAGTTCTTAATGTAGGTGATGGTATTGCAAGGGTCTATGGACTTGATAATGTGAAAGCAGGAGAAATGGTTGACTTTCCTGGAAATATAAAAGGGATGGCTCTAAATCTCGAAGAAGATAATGTCGGCATTGTTATATTTGGAGATGATAGAAATATCAAAGAAGGTGATGTTGTTAAACGTACTGGTAACATTGTAGAAGTGAAAGTTGGAAAAGGTCTACTTGGAAGAGTTGTTGATGGATTAGGTAATCCAATTGATGGAAAGGGAGAATTAAAGGATGTTGAAAATAAAAGAGTTGAAATCAAAGCTCCTGGAATAATTCCCAGACAATCTGTTAATGAACCTATGCAAACAGGGATTAAAGCTATTGATAGTTTAATACCGGTTGGAAGAGGTCAAAGAGAGCTTATTATTGGAGATCGCCAAACTGGTAAAACTTCAGTGATAATCGATACTATACTTAATCAAAAGGAAATTAATAAATCAGATGATGAAACTAAGAAACTATATTGTATTTATGTATCTATTGGTCAAAAAAGATCTACAGTTGCACAAATAGTCAAAACGTTAGAAGATTATGATGCAATGGATTATTCTATTGTAGTTGCAGCAACTGCATCGGATCCAGCACCACTTCAATATTTAGCTCCTTACACTGGATGTGCAATGGGTGAGTATTTTAGAGATAATGGAATGCATGCAGTAATTTTTTACGATGATCTCTCTAAGCAGGCAGTTGCGTATAGGCAAATGTCCCTTCTTTTACGAAGACCTCCAGGAAGAGAAGCATATCCTGGAGATGTATTCTATGTTCACTCAAGATTACTTGAAAGGGCTGCGAAAATGAATGATAAAAAAGGTGGTGGTTCCTTAACTGCATTGCCGGTTATAGAAACACAGGCGGGAGACGTATCTGCATATATTCCTACAAATGTAATATCAATTACAGATGGTCAGATTTTTTTAGAAACAGAATTATTTTTTAAAGGTATTAGGCCTGCTGTAAATGTTGGTCTATCAGTGAGTAGAGTTGGTTCAGCCGCCCAAGTTAAAGCAATGAAACAAGTTTCTGGTTCAATAAAATTAGATTTAGCGCAATTTAGAGAGATGGAGGCATTCTCTCAGTTTGCTTCTGACTTAGACCAGTCTACCAGAAAGCTTCTTGATAGAGGAAGAAGACTTACAGAAATTCTAAAACAACCTCAATATGCACCGTTAAAAGTTGCAGAACAAGTAGTTGTAATTTTTTCTGGGGTGAAAGGATACCTTGATGAAATTGAGATTAAAGATGTTACAAAATTTGAAACAGAATTACTCAATAAACTAAATGCTGACGGAAAAGATATAATTAATCAATTAAATAATGATTTAAGTATATCTGATGATTTAGAAAAAAAATTGGATGAATTTATATCAAAAATATCAGATAAATTTAAAAAGTAAATCTCATGCCAAGTTTAAAAGATCTTAGAAGTAGAATTTCAAGTGTTAAATCAACAAAAAAAATAACATCTGCAATGAAAATGGTAGCAGCAGCAAAACTTAAAAAAGCACAGGAAAATGCAGTTTCAGCTAGGCCATATTCCCAAAGAATGCAGAAAATAATTAAATCTTTGTACGAAAAGTCAATTAATAGTGAAACTGGAACGCCCTTAATAAAAGGAACTGGTTCCCAAAAAAAAGTACTGTTAATAGTTTGTTCTGCTGATAAAGGATTATGTGGTGGTTTCAACAGTTCAATAATTAGGTTTACAAAAAATTTATCTGAAAAAATGAGAACACAAGGGAAAGATTTGAAATATATTTTTATAGGTAAAAAGGCTAGCAATGCTTTCAAAAATTTAGTTAAAGACGACATTATTAAAATTCATACAGATATAGCTAACCCAATGGTTGATTTTAAAACCGTTATTCAGATTAGAGATTTTATATTAGATCTATTTGATAAAAATTCTTTTGACGTTTGTGATTTGATTTATACTGAATTTAAAAGTGCAATTTCACAAGAGGTCAAAAAGACCCAAATTATCCCATTTAAACCAAATATCGAGGAGAAACTGGAAGAGAAAAAACAAATAGATGAAGTGATTTATGAATTTGAGCCTAGTGAGGAGGATATATTAAAAAGTATCATTCCTCAAAATATTGCAATTCAAATATTTACTGGTTTGCTTGAAAGCACGGCTAGTGAACAAGGTGCAAGAATGACTGCGATGGATAATGCAACAAGAAATGCCAATGATAAAATTGATGATTTAACAATGTTTTACAATAGATCCAGACAAGCTGTAATTACAAAGGAATTGATTGAGATAATATCTGGAGCAGAAGCAATTTAATTAGGAGAAATATATGAAAGAAAATACAGGTGAAATCAAACAAATATTAGGAGCAGTCGTTGATGTAAGTTTTAGTAATAAGCTTCCTAAAATTCTTAATGCTTTAAAAATCAGGCATGAAGAAAAAGATTTAATTCTTGAAGTTGCACAACACTTGGGTGAAAATACTGTAAGAACTATTGCTATGGACTCAACTGATGGTCTAATTAGAGGACAAAAGGTAACAGATACTGGAGAGCCAATAACTGTTCCAGTAGGCCCAAAGACTTTAGGAAGAATATTAAATGTTGTTGGAGAACCTATTGATGAAAGAGGAGAAGTTAAAACAGAATTTAGTGCACCAATTCATAAATCAGCACCAGAGTTTGTAGATCAATCAACTGAAACAGAAATATTAGTAACTGGTATTAAGGTTGTTGACTTGCTAGCTCCTTATTCAAAAGGCGGAAAAATTGGACTATTTGGAGGAGCAGGTGTCGGAAAGACAGTTCTAATTATGGAGCTAATCAATAATATTGCTAAGGGACATGGAGGATACTCAGTTTTCGCAGGTGTAGGAGAAAGAACTAGAGAAGGAAATGACTTATATCATGAAATGATGGAGTCTGGTGTTATAAAATTGGATACAGACGAGTCTAAAGCTGCTTTAGTTTATGGACAAATGAACGAACCTCCAGGTGCCAGAGCAAGGGTCGCGTTAACTGGACTAACGCTAGCTGAATATTTCAGAGATGAAGAAGGTCAAGATGTCTTGTTTTTTGTAGATAATATTTTTAGATTTACCCAAGCTGGTTCAGAGGTTTCAGCACTTTTAGGAAGAATACCATCTGCAGTTGGTTATCAACCAACTCTGTCTACTGATATGGGTGCTTTGCAGGAAAGAATTACGTCAACCAACAAGGGTTCAATAACCTCTGTTCAGGCAATCTACGTTCCAGCCGATGATTTAACAGATCCTGCCCCAGCAACTTCATTCGCTCATTTAGATGCAACTACCGTTTTGTCGAGACAAATAGCTGAACTAGGAATTTATCCCGCTGTTGATCCTTTAGACTCAACGTCTAGAGTTTTAGATCCCAGAGTCGTTGGTGATGAACATTATTCTGTCACAAGAAAAGTACAAGAAACTCTTCAACAATATAAATCACTCCAGGATATAATCGCGATTTTAGGAATGGATGAGTTATCAGAAGAAGATCAACTAATAGTTTCTAGAGCACGAAAAATTCAAAGATTTTTATCACAACCCTTTCATGTTGCTGAGGTATTTACAGGAACACCAGGTGTCTTTGTCAATTTAGAAGATACTATAAAAGGCTTTAAAGGATTGGTCGAGGGCAAGTACGATGATATTCCGGAAGCTGCCTTTTATATGGTAGGAACGATTGATGAAGTTCTTGAAAAAGCCAAAAAATTAGATAACTAAAAATATGTTAACAGAAATAGTATCACCAAAGGAAGTAGTTTTTTCAGAAAATATTGAATTCATAATTATACCTGCAGAAGAGGGTGACATAGGTGTTTTAAAAAATCACACACCTATTATTACAAATCTGAAACCTGGTTTGATATACATATACAAAAATAAAGTTATTTATAAACAATTTTTTATTTCAAGTGGGATTTGTGAGATTACTCAGGAAACATGTATAATTCTTACTGAAGAAATAGAAGATATTAATGAAATTAATATTCAAGAAATAAAAAATAGCTTAAACCAAAATGGTGAAAATGATTTGCTTAAAAATAAACTCAAAGTTCTAGAAGAAAAACATTACACTAATAATATTCTCTAAAAATTTCTAAAATGTTTTTATACAGCTTTTTTTTAAATGGAACGGCAAGTTTAGTAATTAATATGGGGCTTACCCACTTCCATTCTGAAAATTCGGGTTTATGACCATTAAGGTTTATTTTCGCGTCACTATCTAAATACTCACAAACAAACCATTTTTGTGATTGGCCCTTAAATTTTCCATCCCAAATATTCTCAGATATTTTTTTGGGTATGGCATATCTAAGATACCCATTATTTACTCCTAAGACTTTCACGTTATTAGTACCTATCTCCTCTTTAAGTTCCCTCAACATAGCTTCTTTATAGGACTCGTTCTTCTCAACCCCGCCTTGAGGCATCTGCCAGAATTCATTTTTATTGTCTAATCTTTTTCCAACCCACACATGTTTTTCTTTATTTAAAAGAAAAATACCTACACCTTTTCTATACAACAGTGTCATTAATTAATTTTTTTTATTTTTCTCGATTATACTGAGTGCCGAAATAAGATCCAAGGCTCTGGATAATTGATAATCCTCACTATCTTTTTTTAGTTCACTTTTTTCTTTAATATTGTTTTCGTCAAGTTGTTCATTTTTTATAGCACCTTTCAAATCTGATTCTTGTCTTGTTCTAACATTTTTTATCGGTTTTAATTCAACTTGTTCAACAATTATGTCAGGGTTTATTCCAGTTTGTTGAATTGATCTACCAAGAGGAGTATAGTATCTAGCAGTTGTTAGTTTTATTGCGACGTTATCACCCGATGGAATGATTGTTTGAACCGACCCTTTTCCAAATGACTTTGTTCCCATAATTATTGCTCTTTTATGATCTTGAAGAGCACCTGCAACAATTTCTGAGGCTGAGGCACTTCCTTGATTAATAAGAACAACAAGTGGTAATCCATTGATGTAATCGCTTTTTACGGCATTATATCTACTTCCATCACTCTCATTTCTTCCTCTAGTTGAGACAATTTCGCCTTTTGATAGAAAAATATCTGTGACATTTACGGCTTGATCGAGGAGTCCACCAGGATTATTTCTTAAGTCCAGAATATATCCGTCAAGTTTATCATTATTATCTTTAAATTTTTTTATAGATTTTTTAATTTCTTCATCAACTTTCTGATTAAATGACGATACTCTAATATAGCCCACATTGCCCTCTAATCTTGATTTAACAGATTTTAATTCGATAATTGCTCTTACAATTTCTATTTCCAAATTTTCATTTTCATTTCGAGCTATTGTTAATTTAATTTTAGAACCAACTTTTCCTCTCATCAACGATACTGCCTCTGATAATGTCATACCTAAAACTTGTTCACCGTCTATATGAGTTATTACATCCCCTGCGATAATCCCTGCTTTCGACGCAGGTGTATCATCAATTGGAGAAATAACTTTTACAAATCCATTTTCGAGAGTAACTTCGATACCTAACCCACCAAATTCTCCTTTTGTTTGAACCCTTAAATCATTAAGTTCATCTGTGTTTAAATATGAAGAATGAGGGTCCAATGAAGAAAGCATTCCCTCAATCGCTGACTCAATGAGATCTTTAACTTCAACTTCCTCAACATAATTATTTTGGACTTTTTCAAAAGCTTCGCCAAAAAGATTTAGGTATTTATAAATCTCTTTTTTTTCATTCGTATTTGAATTAAAAGAACAAAATAATAAGACAGTAAAAACGATAAATCTATAAATCATTTGTTGATTATGCAGGATTTTCATAAAATCTCAACTTCTCTTTTCGGATCAATTGATTTTCCTTTATATCTAAGTTCAAAATAAATTTTTTTTTTCTCAAATAATTTTTTAAAATAATTTTTCCCAATTGGTTGTCCCTTTAATACTTTGTTGCCTGAGTCCGTGATGATTTCGTCCATTCCAGATAAAATAGAGTGATAAGAACCTTTATTTTCAATAATTATTAAGTTCCCGTAGTTCATAAATTTTCCAGCAAACTTTACTATACCATTTATTGGAGAAATCACATACTTTGCGTCAGTTATTTCAATCATTAACCCATTTTTCAAAGGAAAAGCCTCTTTCCTTTCACCAAATTTAGATATAATATTACCTTCAACAGGAAATTTAATTCGATTTTTTTCTGATAAATTAATTTTTTTTTGATTATTTGTTGCAACACCAGTGAAGAGTTCATCAATATTTTTTGCCTTTTTTTTTAGAATCATTTCTTTTTTTTTTTATAGAATTATTTTTTGAATTCGAGAATTGTAATTTTGAAATTTTATTTAATTGAGAATCTAACTTTTTTTGCTTCAACTTTAATTTTTTCTTCTCAATATTTTGCGCATAAATTTTTTTTTCTAATTTTTCCTCTAAACTTTTGATTTCAGATAAACCGTTCAAATATTCGTTCACATCCTCTTTTATTATTTCAAGTAAATTTTCCTTTAAAGCTTTATTGGATATATAATTATTATTTTCAATATTTTTTAAGAATTTACTCAAAGAACTTTTAAAGTAGTTCTCTTGAAGTAGAAATATCATATTCTCAGCAAAACTTTCTTCATTTTCAATGTTTTTTCTCAAAATTAATTGATTTTGTTTATTCCTTAAAATCTCAAGATCCAATATTTTAATTGTTTTATTAAGGTTTTGAAGTTCCGTGTGGGTAACAACGGACTGTTTTCTGACACTAATTAATTCCTTTGAGAAAATCGGATTGATTTGTCTTGAGTTACCAGAGCAAGAAAATGAGAAAATTATAACAAATATAAAAATGAAATATTTTTTCATTGTTTAATAATTAGAGATTTCCCATTCATTTTTTCAGGCTTTTCTAGTTCCATCATATCTAAAATCGTTGGAGCTATGTCAGCTAAGCAGCCCTCTCTTAGTTTATTTTTTTTATCTATGGTGATAATAATTGGTACTTGGTTAGTTGAGTGTGTCGTACATGGTTTATTTTCTTTATCCAGCATTAAATCCGCATTGCCATGGTCCGATGTCACAATTAATATATAGTTCTCATCTTTAGAGGTGTTAATTAGCCTACCTAAACAATTATCAACAGTTTCTGCAGCCTTGATTGTAGCTTTCAGACTTCCAGTGTGACCCACCATGTCGGTATTTGCATAATTTACTAATATGAAATCGTATTTATTGCTTTTTATATTTTTAATCAATTCATAAGTCATTTCCGAGGCAGACATCTCAGGTTTTAGATCGTAGGTTGTCACTCTAGGAGAAGGAACCAAAATTCTATCTTCACCTAAAAACTTTTCCTCAACTCCTCCGTTAAAAAAATAAGTAACGTGAGCATATTTTTCGGTTTCAGCGACCCTCAATTGACTCAATCCATTCTTGGATAATACTTCTCCTAATGTTTGATCAATTTTTTGTGATTCAAAAATTGGTTTTATAAATTTTTTAAGCCTTCTTGAATATTCTGTCATGCTTAAAGCGTAGGAAAATCTTTTTATTTTTTTTCTTTTGAAAAAATTAAAGTCTTCATCAAAAATTGCTGTTAATAACTCTCTTACTCTGTCAGCCCTGAAATTTGTTATTAAAAAACTGTCACCGTCTTTAACACCATTGTAACCGTTAAAATTTGATGGTAAGAAAAACTCGTCTGTAAGTGAATTATTATAACTTTGTTGAATAGCTTTAAGTGGATTACACTCCTTAGAATTTGTACAAACACCATTTATAATTACATCATAAGCCTTACTTATTCTCTCCCATCTATTGTCCCTATCCAATGCGTAATATCTCCCAATAACACTCGCTACCTTTATCTCTTTAAAATTTTCAATTTTTTCCAAGAGTTTTTTCATAGATTTTATTCCTAACGTGGGAGAACTGTCACGGCCATCAAGGATACAGTGAATAAAAACCTGCTTATTCTTTTGTTTTAATTTCTCAATTAAATAAAAAAGATGGTCTTCATGGCCATGAACACCTCCGGGAGATAACAATCCTAAAATATGTATTCTGCTAGAATTAGTTATCAACTTTAATAATTTTTCATTTTTTGATAGGTTATCTTTTTTATAGACTCTGAAATTCTAAGTGAGTCTTGTAAAATTATTCTTCCTGCCCCAATATTCATGTGACCAACTTCAGAATTCCCAAACTGCCCTAAAGGTAATCCAACATGGTTTTCCGAAGCATTTAATTTGGAGTTAGAATACTTTCTCATAAGTTTATTAAAATTTTTAATATTTGATTTGCATATTGCATTCCCTTCTGACTTAGAGGCAAGACCCCATCCATCTAAAATACATAGAACTATTTTTTTTTTTTTTTTTTTTTTTTTTTTTT
>MDTB01229655.1_pt1 | contig 29630 bp, 26 predicted proteins | sample 811161 | NCBI WGS metagenome assembly MDTB01 (sample SAMN05326650, study PRJNA326480) | marine metagenome | isolation source: seawater | place: Mediterranean Sea | collected 2009 | reverse complement strand
TTGTACTGGTCTAATGGTTCCGGACACCTTAATAAGAGGCAATAACACAGTCACTGATTGAGGTGTTTATGAAAACGAAACGTACGTATAAAACTTATCCACGAGAATTTAAATACGAAGCTGTGGCCTTGGTGAACGATCAAGGTTACAGCGTCCAAAAAGCTGCCGATTCACTGGGTATCCGGAGTAATATGCTGTATCGATGGAAGGATGAGCTGGATGCCGAAAAGAGCGGTAAAAATCTGTCTGAAGATGAGCGCGGTGAGCTTAAAAAGCTGCGTAAAGAAGTGAAAGAGTTGCGAATGGAAAAGGAGATATTAAAAAAGGCCAGCGCCTTCTTCGCGAAGGAAATGAAGTAAGATATGACTTTATTTCACGACAATCAACGGACTATCCAGTAAAAAAGCTGTGCAAAGTTATGCGTGTCAATCGATCAGCGTACTATGACTGGCATAGCAAGCCTGTAGAAGTCATTACAGCAGAAAGGTTGCATCTATATCGTCGAGCAAAGACTTTGTTCAAAGATAGTCGAGAAAGCCTTGGTAGCCGAGAATTGTCGAAAAAACTGCGTGAAGAAGGCTTTGTAATAGGTCGTTATGCCACTCGAACGATTATGCGCAAGTTAAAACTTAAGGTGACGCGGCGCGTTGTCTACAAGATAACCACCAAACGTAAGCATTCAGATGATGTAGCCGATAATTTGCTGAATCAGAATTTTAATCCGGTGGCTGTGAATGAAGTCTGGGCGGGCGATATTACTTACCTACATACCAATGAAGGTTGGATGTACTTAGCTATTGTTATGGACTTATTCTCTCGCCGTATCGTTGGTTGGCATATGGATAAACGCATGACAAGTAGTTTGATTAGTAAGGCCTTAATGAAAGCTGTCAATTTACGCCAACCGAAGCCTGGGCTGGTTTTTCACAGTGATCGAGGGTCTCAATATACAGGAAAGTTGTACCAGAAATTGCTGGCAACATTTGCTATTCGGCCTTCCATGGGTGATGTCGGTGCGTGTTGGGATAATGCTGTTGTAGAGCGCTTTTTCGGAAGTCTGAAGCATGACTGGATACTTAAAATAGCGCAGCCAACACGGGATCACATGAAGCAAGACGTGGCCGATTATATCCGTTATTACAACAATGACCGGTTACACTCTACTAATAGCGATATGTCGCCGGTTAAATATGAACTGTCTCAATTAATAGTGTCCGGAAAGGGTTGATCAGTACACAGAAGCATAAAAAATGCTGCATGCCATTATTAACAACAATGTAAGATCTCAAACATTCACTGAATCACTCGGGTTGATTATATAAGGGACAATTATGACTAATAAGATTTCCCTGTTAATTCCCTGATATCAGAGCAACTCCTCCAGTATTCAATAAAGCCAAATGCACTAAATACAAGGGTCTTAATGATATTAGTAGGAACTAAAGATCTTTAAATCACTGTAAAAATGTAATTTTTCGCTGTATTTTGATGGTTATCAGTGATTTTTTAGGCGAGATTTGAGACTCTATCCCTAATGAGAGGTACCACACCGCCATTTTGTTTTGAGCTCCATGCGAACGTCTTTCTATAGAATGCGGAATATTTTTATCGAATAACAACCAATCATTTTTAAGTTTCATAAAACGTCATTGCCTATTTAAAATCATCTGAAGTATCTCTAGCCTTTGAAAGCCCTCCCTTTTTTTGTATAATTAATTTATCGAAATAAGACCATTCAACAGCAAGGCCAACTTTAGGTTAATAATTCAGAACCATGAGTTTATTTAGTGAGTATTTAAAAGAAATTGAATCTCGAAAAGATTCAGGATTAAACCCTAAACCGATTGATAGTGCTAATCTTCTACGTGAGATAATTGCTATAATTGAAAATGATGAGGGTCCTGAAAGAGATTTGGCTCTAAAGTTTTTCATTTTTAACACTTTGCCCGGAACTACGAGCGCAGCTGAAGAGAAAGCTAGGTTTCTTAAGCAAGTAATTTTAGAAGAAAAGACAGTTGCTGAAGTATCAACTGATTATGCTTTTGAAATCTTATCTCATATGAAAGGGGGGCCCTCAATTTGTGTGTTACTTGACTTAATCTTGGCTGGTCGCTCAGCTATCGCTCAAAAAGCTGCTGATGTTTTAAAGACCCAAGTTTTTTTATATGATGCAGACCTCGCAAGATTAAAAACAGCTTTTGAGCAAGGCAACCCGCTGGCTAAGGAAGTTCTTGAAAGTTACTCGAGAGCGGAATTCTATACTCGTTTGCCAAATATTGATAAGGAGATAAAAGTTGTAACATTTATTGGGACTGAAGGGGATCTTTCAACTGATTTGTTATCGCCGGGCCCTCAGGCGCACTCAAGGGCTGATCGAGAACTTCATGGCAAGTGTATGATCTCTGAAGAAGCTCAATTAGAAATTCAACGTCTACAGGCGCTACATCCTGATAAACAAGTGATGCTAGTTGCAGAGAAAGGAACGATGGGTGTAGGGTCTTCTAGGATGTCGGGAGTGAATAATGTCGCATTGTGGACCGGTAAGCCAAGTAGTCCGTTTATTCCTTTCGTAAATATTGCGCCAATTGTTGCGGGGACGAATGGTATATCCCCAATATTTCTTACAACGGTTGATGTAACAGGCGGGATAGGCATCGATCTTAAAAATTGGGTTAAGAAATTGGATTCAAAAGGTCAACCGATAATGGATGCCGATGGCAATCAAGATCTTAAGCAAATTTTTTCAGTTGATACTGGTACTGTCTTAACAATAAATACATTAGAAAAAAAACTCTATGACGAATCAGGTTCTTCAGAACTGGCTGATCTGACGCCCTCATTTACCCCACAAAAAGTTGAGTTCATGAGAGCGGGCGGTTCATACGCTATTGTTTTTGGAAAAAAATTACAAAGTTTTGCAGCGGAAGCGCTCGGCATTAACTTGGAGTCAGTATTTGCACCTTCGAAAATTGTATCTCACCATGACCAAGGCTTGACTGCTGTTGAAAAAATATTTAATCGGAACGTTCTAGGCATGGATAAAGATACAGTTTTACATAGTGGCTCTGATGTGCGAGTCAAAGTTAATATTGTCGGTTCTCAAGATACTACGGGTCTAATGACTTCCCAAGAACTTGAGGCAATGGCTGCTACAGTCATCTCTCCTACTGTTGATGGCGCCTACCAATCAGGTTGCCACACTGCATCAGTGTGGGACTCCAAGGCACAAGCGAACATTCCGAAATTAATGAGTTTTATGAATAACTTTGGGTTAATCACTGCTAGGGACCCGAAGAACAAATACCACCCCATGACCGATGTGATTCATAAAGTATTAAATGATATAACCGTCGATGATTGGTCAATAATCATTGGGGGAGATTCTCACACGAGAATGTCAAAAGGTGTGGCATTCGGAGCCGATTCTGGAACGGTTGCATTGGCGTTAGCCACTGGTGAAGCCACAATGCCTATCCCGGAATCGGTCAAAGTTACTTTCAAAGGTAAAATGAAAGAATATATGGATTTTAGGGACGTAGTGCATGCTACCCAGGCTCAAATGCTAGATCAATGTGGTGATAATGTGTTTCAAGGTAGAATTATAGAGGTTCATATAGGCACGCTCCTCGCTGATCAAGCTTTTACGTTCACGGATTGGACGGCCGAAATGAAAGCAAAGGCATCTATCTGCATTTCGGAAGATTCCGTACTTATTAAGTCCCTTCAAATCGCCAAACAAAGAATTCAAATCATGATTAATAAAGGGATGGATAATAAAAACAAAACCCTACAAAAGTTGTCAAATATTGCAGACGCTAGAATTCAAGAAATTGAGTCTGGGTCCAGGCCAGCGTTAATTCCAGACAATAATGCAGAATACTTTGAAGAAGTAGTTATTGATTTAGACAAGATTAAAGAACCAATGATTGCAGACCCCGATGTAAATAATAATGATATTTCAAAGCGTTATACGCACGATACCATCAGGCCAATCTCATATTATGAGGCAAAGAAAAAAGTTGATTTAGGGTTTGTTGGCTCTTGTATGGTTCACAAAGGTGATATGAAAATCGTGGCGCAAATGCTGAAAAACCTAGAGAAAAAAAACGGGACAGTTAAATTTAATGCCCCTTTAATCGTTGCAGCACCGACTTATAATATAATCGATGAGTTGAAGGCAGAAGGTGATTGGTCAGTGTTACAGAAGTACTCTGGTTTTGAATTTAATGATAATTCACCTAAAAAATCGGCAAGAGTTGAATACGAGAATATTCTATATCTGGAACGGCCTGGATGTAATTTATGTATGGGTAATCAAGAGAAAGCGGCTAAAGGTGATACGGTTTTGGCAACTTCTACACGACTGTTCCAAGGAAGGGTAGTGGAGGATTCACTTGAGAAAAGGGGAGAGTCTTTGCTGGCTTCTACTCCTGTTGTTGTTTTGTCAGCTATATTAGGAAGGACCCCAACACTTGAGGAATATAAAACTGCGGTAAGCGGAATAGATCTTACGAAATTTGCCCCTTCAAAAACGGGTAATCTGGCAGGGCGCTCCTTACATTTCTGAGAAGTCTGCGCATTTCGCCAATATTTAACAACCATCTTTGATAGATAGATTGTCTGAACTAATCAGTCGGTTCTTTTAAAATTTCTTGCAGGAAGAACCGCTTCGGTAGGCTAAAGGTTCACTTAACTATGATCGTAGTACGACAATTTGATTAGAAATTATTTAATTCATTAGGGTAGCATGGCGATCGAATAAAAAATCGAGTTAATGTGGTCCTCAAGAAAGAGCAATTTGACGTATTATATTACTGAAGATTTACTAGCTTTAATCTTAGTTGAGAGTTTCAGGTGCTAAAATAACCACAATAATACTTTCAATATTAGAAATGCATATTCATGTAGAATTGTAACTATTAAGGAGAGGTCCAAAAAGGCGATTGAGCAAATCGGTTAAAAGTTTTATTATAAATCAGGAAATCATAGTCAATAGAAACTTTGATTTTGAGGAGATTTTAATGGAACAAAAAATTTTGATAATAGGGGCAAGCGGCTTAGTCGGAACTGCAACGGCTCTTGAATTTCACTCAGCTGGTTATGAAGTTGTTTCGGTTTCCAGAAGAGTCCCAGAGTTGCTATCTCAAGATAGCATCAAGCACTTTTCTATAGATTTGCAAAATAGAACTGCGTGCGATGAATTCATTAACAGTCAATGTCTTGATGTAACTCACTTGGTTTACACAGCAGTTTACGAATTACCTGGCTTGATCAAAGGTTGGACAGATAAGAAGCAAATAGATACCAACGGCTCAATGCTTGAGAATGTGTTAGGTCCTTTGTCGAAAACCGGTAAACTACGGCACGTCACACTTCTCCAAGGTACAAAAGCCTACGGTCTTACGGTAGGGCCTATACGGACTCCGGCGAGAGAATCTCAAAATAGAGTGGTACACCCTAATTTTTACTGGGTTCAAGAAGATTTTTTAAGATCGCAGTCGAAGAAAAAACATTTTGAATACACTATTATCCGCCCGCAATTAATTGTTGGCCCGAATCATGGTGTTGTAATGAACATCCCACCTGTTATTGGAATTTATGGGGCAATTAAAAAGGAGTTAGGTTTCCCGTTTTCGTTTCCGGGAGGGCCTACTTGGGTATGGGAAGCGGTTGATGTTAGACTCGTTGCTCAAGCTATACGATGGGCAACTGAAAATTCGATTGCTAACGGTGAAACTTATAATCTAACTAATGGAGAGGTTTTTTCCTTTAGAGATATGTGGCCCCGCTTAGCTCAGGTTTTAGGTTTAGAGGTTGGGGATGACGTCCCTTGTATGCTCTCTGATTATATCCCTAAAAACAAGAATGTTTGGGAGACAATTGTAAAAAAATTTGGTCTCAGAGACATAGGTCTTAATAATATATTAGGTGAGTCGCATTTTTATGCTGATATGTGTTTTGCTTCAGGCTTTGATAAAGCCCCGCCGCCAACATTTGTGAGTTCAATTAAAATTAAAGAGCATGGTTTTAATCAAGTTTGGAATACAGAAGAGAGTTTTTGTTACTGGCTTGAGGATTTACAAAAACGAAAAGTTTTACCCATTTATAACTAGACCGATATTTTAAAAGCCCTGGGTGCCAACATTTGTGGTTGATGTAAAGAAAATTTTAAACGAAGGCCTATCCCTCAAAACATCTGGCTCAACTGGAATTGCTAAGACTATATTTCAGAATCCTAAGAAAATTAGATCGGGAAATGCTATAGCCAGAAAAGTTCAGAAGATTAATGCTAAATCTAAAATATTGACCGTATGTTCCTTGCAGCATGCAGGCGGACTTTTAGCTCAAACTTTACCTGGTCTTGAGATTGGGGCCTATGTTGAAGTAGTGCCTTTTAATGCATTTAGATGGGCTGAACAGGTAACAACGTTTACTCATACACATTTGACTCCTCAGCATATTGAGTTATTAAGAAAAACAAAAAGCTGGGGTCGATTAGATTTGTCCCATTTAAGAATTACCTGTGGTTCCGATGTAGTCACTTCTATGATGATACAAGAAAGTTTGGAGCAAGGAGCGATTTTTACAGTGAATTGGGGAATGACAGAAGTAGGTCCATGCGCCATCAACAGAACATTCTATCCTGGGGACCAGATTCCTCGTCATCAAAATTATTTTTTCATTGGTTCAGAAATACATTGCGACTACAAACTCATCGATAATTGCCTCATAGTTAAAGGTGATATTTGCGTGTATGATGATTGGTTTAACACTGGCGACATTGTTGCTTTTAAAGACGGAAATTTTTTCTTCGGTGGGAGAAAACAAACCTAATATTTTGTTTAAGTAGGAGGACTTTGTTTTATGAAAGAAGTTGAAGCGTATGGAACTTTTGGGCCAAGCCAAGACCTGGAGCAAATGAAAATAAAACGCAGGGGTTTACGTTCAACTGATGTTCAAATAAAAATCAGTTATTGCGGGGTTTGTCATACAGACATTCATTTTGCCAGAAACGAGTTGGGCATGACTGAATATCCGTGTGTTCCCGGGCATGAAATAATCGGGCGGGTGATATCTGTTGGAGATGACGTAGATAAATTTAAAATCGGCCAATTAGTTGGTGTGGGTTGTATGGTGGATTCGTGCCATGATTGTTCGTCGTGTGATGAAGACCTTGAGCAGTTTTGTGAGAAGGGTATGACCCTTACCTATGCAAGCCCAGATCCCATCCTAGGCGGAGTTACAATGGGGGGATATTCTCAAGAAATAGTTGTTGAACAAAGGTTTGTTCTTCGCTTGGAAAAAAATCTCGATAATCCTGGTGCAGCGCCTCTGCTTTGTGCAGGGATTACAATGTATTCACCCCTGAGGCAGTACAACGTAAATAAAGGTGATAAAATTGGAATTATTGGTCTTGGAGGGCTTGGCCATATGGGTATTAAGCTAGCGGTCGCTATGGGGGCCGAAGTGGTTGCTATAACTTCATCACAAAGTAAAAGCCGAGATGCGATTGATCTTGGCGCAGATCAAGTTCTAGTTTCTACGGACGAAGGTGCTACCGAGTCCGCCGCTGGAACATTTGACTTGCTGATTAATACTATTCCGGCAGATCATGATTTTTCTCAATACCTTGGCTTGTTAAAACGTGATAAGACAATGGTTATTGTGGGCGCCTCTCACATGAAAATGTTTTCGATGAATCTTTTATTTGGAAGAAAAAAAGTGGCAGGTTCGCTCATTGGAGGCATCAAAGAAACGCAAGAAATGTTAGATTTTTGTGCAAAAAATAGCATTTTTTCTGATATTGAGATTGTGGATATAAAGAATATTAATCAAGTTTTTGAAAATGTTATAACTAATAAAGTTAGATATAGAGCAGTTATTGATATGAGTAAGTTCAGCTAATAAGGATAACCCAATGGTAAACGAAAAGTTTGTTACTGCCCATTATGAGAATGAAGATTTATTTAAAATGATCGAAGAAGGCTTAAAAACCATGGCAGTGGATTTAGATAATGTTAAAATTGAAGACTTGTCACCTGTAGATGAATTTCACCTGGGTGGTGCCGATGGCACTAGATTTGTGATTGAAGAGTTAAAAAAGGTTAAAAAAGGGGAGTTTGTAGATATTGGATGCGGGCTTGGTGGACCGGCTCGCCATATTTCAAAGATTCTAGACAGGAAGATAAAAGGAATTGATTTGACTCCATCGTTCGTCAGGTATGGAAATAAATTAAGCGATTTGGTGGGAGAAAAAGATTCAGTCGATTTAATTCAAGGAAGTGCACTGGACACGCCTTTTGCTAGTGATACATTCGATGCGGCCTATATGGTGCATGTTGGAATGAATATTGATAAAAAGGTTGAGCTTTTTGAAGAAGTGAAAAGACTACTTAAACCAGAAAGCTTATTCGTAATCTATGATGTAATGGCCGTAGGAACCTATCCAATAGACTACCCGGTTCCTTGGGCGTCAAATGAAAGTGAAAGCGCCGTGGAAAATTTAGAAAACTATTGTAAGTACCTAGAACAAGTAGGATTCACTGTGACTAAATCACAGTTACTAGCTGAATTCGCAAAAGGGTTTATCGAGCAAACTATTGAGAAAAGAAAGATTCAAGGAATCGCTCCTTTGGGATTACATCTGTTACTGGGTGAGACTGCAGATATAAAAATGAGAAATGTTTTCGATCAGGTTCTGAAGGGAAGTTTAGCGCCGGGGCTTATTGTTGCCCAGGCGCCGTAATTAAATTATTCCCCAAATGACAGTTCGAAGCCAAGGAAAGCAGATGTTCCATAAGTATTAACGGCAAAAAGCTCTTCATACTTTTCGTCTAAGATGTTCTCGATCTTGAAAAAAGTTTTAACTTTATCTGTAATTAGATAACTTCCATTAAGACCGACTAAAGTATAAGCCTCCATATCTTCCCTAACACTTGGAAAAGTTGAGAAATCCGTATCGAAAAAACTTCCTGAATAAGATACTGAGCTACTTAGAGATAATCTCTCATCTGGTGATGACCAGTCTGCAAACAATGAGGCTTGATGATTGGGTCGCCTGACTTCATCAAGACGTCTACCAATAGATTGGTTTAATTCGGTAGAGTCAATATATGTATATGAAGAGTAAATCTTGAAGTTAAAGGGAAGCACGAGGCTAATTTCCGTTTCAAAACCCTTGCGCCTACTTGTCCCGTCTATATTTTCAGCTGAAAATAAGCCTCCTCCAATGCTAACAAAACCGTTGATTTCGTTCTCAAGCTTTTCATTGAAATAGGTAAACTTAGCGTCTAACCTTTCTCTAATGAAAGAGCGCTCTAATCCAATTTGCCAGCCCGTCGATTTTTCTGGGGAGAGATTTTGATTGCCTACAAAAGAGCCGCCTGCAGACGCGTTAAAAAATCCGAATCTTTCCGTAAAGTTCGGCGCTTTTTGGGCTGTACCATAATTGAGTAATATTTTTGTTTTTATTGGTTGGATTTGATACGCGGAACCAATTTTAAAAGTAGTTATATCATTATAATCACTGTTAATGTCTCTTCTAACAGCTCCAGATAGAAAAAGATTAGAATTTATCTTAGCGCCATATTCACCAATTATTCCTGTATTATTTACGTATTGGTCCTGGTTGGGATCCCCGAAATCTGAGGTTCCCCGTTGCCTATATCTTTGATGTTCTCTGTCTACCGCGAAGGTGAAAGTATGCTCGATATCAAAATAAATTTGAGATTGAAGATTAAGGGTTGACTGAAACGACAATAAGTATTTGTCAGCAGCTACTTTATCAATTGAGTTGCCGTTGGGATCCTTGTTATTACTATTGGTAGATGTCCAATTAATTTTCAGCGTATTGTCTAGAGCTCGATTAAACGATTGATTATTTAATCTTAAAGAGGTATACACCCTTCTAGCTTTTTGTTTGTTATCTATGTCGGCTAGGGGCGATCCACTGTCGGTCTCTGAAACAGATTCCTGATAGCGATTAAAAAATTCAATTGTGTTAAATTCGTTTATTTTGAATTTAGCTTTGGCGTCAACATACTCGCTTTTATATCCGTCGTCTTCATCTCCTTGTAGCGATGTGTTGATTCCGCCGAGATCAATCCTGTCCAGGACGAGTCTGAATGAATGAAAATCGGTTCTCGACGAAAATTCAATATTTTGGTGATCAAGGCCATGGGTGCCTGCATCAACCATCACTTTAGCATGCCTACCGTATTCTGGCTGTTTAGTAACGATATTAATTACTCCAGCTACCGCGTCTGACCCCCAAAGGGCACTATGAGGCCCCCTAATCACCTCAATTTTGCCTATGTTTGTGCTCATAAGATGGCCAAAATCGAATTCATCTGCAAGCGCAACGTCATTCATTTCCATACCATCTATAAGTACCATCACGTGATTTCCCTCGGAGCCACGCATGCGGACTTGAGAAAACTTACCGAGTCCACCGGTGTTACTAACCGTAAGTCCTGGTGCAAGTCTTAGTAAGTCTGTTGCAAAATGAGAGTTTCTTCTCGTGATTAGCTCTTCACTGAGTACAGTTGAGGCTACGGTGATATTTTGTTCAGTTTTAGGGGCCCGAGATGCGCTTATAATTAATGTTTCCTCTGCATTTTCGTTTGAGCCAATGGCTTCAAATGAAACGAAGGTAAATATAAAAATTATGAGCCAAGTGTTTATTTTCAATTAATTGTCTCCTAGTTTTCAAAAAAAAGGAGAGCATACAGCGCTAACTTAAAACATAAGTTGGTCGAGAATTCAAAGCTACGGCCCACCGCCTATTGCTCTCAAATTGTATCGGCCGGTATCCGGACTCATACTGCGATAACTCGAGCCATCACCTTCCCATAGATTGAATCTACAGTGGATATAATGGTTTCAGTATTTACCGTTGCGGGGGCAGCACTGGGTTAAATCTCAGAAGAATTCACCAGTTTCCCGTTTAACTTTAAACTAGCACCGATGGTTTTAGTTTAACATGTACTAGATTAAAAACAACTTAGCTTAGATTTTTATGAATTTATAGTTATTTGAAATGAATTCCTTAACGGAAGAAACAGCATTTTCATCATTGGCCAAAAGATTTGCGAATAAATCACCCTCCATATCTACAATATCTTTAGTCGTTCTTCCCTGATTGGATTTAACGAGTTGTTTAATGGCAGCAAGCGCAGGGCCTGGCCTATTTCCTAACTCGATACATATTGATTTTGCTAAAGATAATGCTGAGTCTGTAGCAAGGTGATTAATTAGTCCTTCTTCAAAGGCCTCCTCAGGTGAAAAGGATCTTCCTCTTAAAAGCCATTCAAGTGCTTTCCCGCTTCCGACTAAGCGAACTAGTCTACTCGATGCGCCTGCCGAAGGACTTAGTCCCATTTGAATATCAGTTTGACCAATATAGTAGCTTCCGCTGGATGCAACTCTAATGTCGCATGCTAGTGCAAGTTCAAATCCTGCGCCTACGCACATCCCGTTTATAGCGGCTATGGTCGGTTTACAAAAATTATCGATATCTTCCCAGAATTTTCGAAGAGGAGTTTGGGCAAATCTTGGCTCTGCTAAGCCGGTCTTGCGGTGTTCTCTAATTGCCTCAGACATTTTTAATACTTCTTCGGGTGAAAAGCAATTGAGAAATACTGATTTACTGGCTCCTGTAAAAATGACTGTTTTTATATTGTCATCTAGCCTTGCTTTTTCGAGCGCCTGCGATGCTTCCTCTATTAATTTAATTGAAATAAACTCATTAGGCGGATCATTAAAAGTAATGATGGCGACATTGTCCTGCGTGCTATAGTTAATTGTCATATATACGGCCTCCATAGCTGATGTTAGTTGTTTAATAAAATAAAATCGCACATCATGTGATTTGCAAATTTAAATATACTTCATTTGTAAATAAATGTAATCCAAAAGGCTAATGAATCAAGAAAAGCTTCCATTAAATATTCACGACTCTAGTTGCGCAAAATGTCCTAGACTTAGTACAGGTTTGAGCGAATTAAAGGAAAAATATCCTTCTTATTATTGTGCTCCAGTCCCTTCTTTTGGACCTTTAGGCGCGGAATTCTTGATTGTTGGGCTAGCTCCAGGTTTGCATGGTGCTAATGCAAGCGGGAGGCCATTTACCGGGGATTATGCCGGAGCGTTACTTTTTGAGACACTTCACAAATATGGTTTTTCAAATCGAAAATCATCTATAGCGAGAACGGATAATTTAAAGCTCAATAACTGCAGGATAGTTAATGCGGTAAAATGCTGGCCTCCTAAAAATAAACCCACATTGCAAGAAATAATAAATTGCGGTGATTTTCTAAAATCTGAAATTATCTTATGTAAACCTAAAGTAATCCTCTCTCTAGGCAAGATTGCTCACGATGCTGTAATTAGGTCGTTTTCTTTTCGTTTGTCTGATTTTAAATTTCAGCATTCGAAAGTTCATAAATTAGGTAGCAATAGTACTTACCTGATAAACTCCTACCATTGTAGTAGATATAATACACAAACTGGCAGGTTAACCGACGTTATGTTTGAATCTGTTTTTAACAAAATTCAGGATATTATGGGCTAATGGTTAGTGAGACTAATACAGTCGATTTACTCAATCAGACGAAAAATCTGCCTGATTTACCGGGTGTTTATAAGATGTTTTCAGCTGAAAACAAGTGTATTTATGTCGGGAAAGCTAAGAACTTGAAAAAACGGGTTTCAAGTTATTTCTTAAACTTAAAAAACCATACAAGAAAAACACAGGCGCTGGTCGTGAACACCGTGTCTTTTGATGTCACTGTTACGGAAAATGAGAATGAAGCTCTGATTTTAGAAAGCAACCTGATTAAGGAATACAGGCCTAGGTACAATATATTGTTGAGGGATGATAAAAGTTATCCTTTTATTATGCTTGAAGATAACCATAGTTTTCCTAGATTAGTGTTCTACCGAGGCCCTAGAAGTCAGGGAAAAAAATTTTTCGGACCGTTCCCTAGCGTCTTTTCTGTCAAGTCTACTCTAAATATGCTGCATAAAACTTTTCAAATTAGGCAGTGTGAAAAAAGTGTTTTCGAAAATAGAAGTCGACCATGTCTACAGCATCAGATTCGGAGGTGCAGTGCGCCGTGCGTAGGCTTAATTGACGAGCTTGCTTATAAGAAAGACCTTAATTCTGCCATAATGGCTCTGGAGGGGAAAAGTGCTGAGCTTTTTGATAAGTTAAATGCAGAAATGGACACCGAGTCAAACAATCTTAATTTCGAAAGTGCGGCCAGATTTCGCGATCAAATTAAGAGCTTATCCTCGCTTCAATTGGAACAATCGGTAGATAATCATAAAGGTGATGTTGACGTTATAGCTATAGGTTATGAATCTGGAATTGCATGTATTCAAATATTTTTTGTGAGAAAAGGTAGAGTTCTCGGAAGCAAATCGTACTTTCCTTCCAATACATCCGGCTGGTCATCCGAAGTAATTCTTAACGCATTTTTGAATCAATTTTATTTGACTTATCATAATGATAGGGAGACTCCGTCGGTAATAGTCATTAATCAGCAAATAGCCGATGCGGATAATCTAAAAATAGCAATAAAGCACGTCTGCGGTAAAACGGTAAGCATCAGCACCAATCCAGTAAAAGGTAATAACAAAAAGCTTATGGAGCTCGCACTTAAGAATTGTGAGCTTGCTCTGAAAAGAAGGCTTGCTTCCCAAGTCAGCTTTGGGAAAAGATGGTTAAGCCTTGCAAATGAATTAGGAGTGTTACAGCTTAATACGGTTGAATGCTTCGATATAAGTCATTTGGGGGGCGAGCATCCTGTGGCATCTTGCGTTGTGTTTGACAGTAGTGGTCCAAAAAAGTCTTCTTATAGAAAATTTAAGATTGAAACGGCTAAAGCCTCTGATGACTATTCAGCGATGCTTGAGGTTTTACAACGTCGATTGAAACGTACGCTGAACGAAGGAGGGGTTTTACCTGACCTACTTCTGGTTGATGGAGGAAAAGGACAAGTTAAACAGGCTTTTAAAACAGTGCATGATTTAAAAATTGAGTCAGTTAAAATTTTGGGTATTTCCAAAGGAATATCAAGAAAAGATGGACTCGAGCGATTTATTGCTATCGACCAAGAGGGAAATTTTAAGCAGATGAGCTTTAATAATGAGACAAAATTTTTATTACAATATATAAGGGATGAAGCTCATAGGTTTGCTGTAGACGCGCAAAGAAAGTCGCGGTCAAAAAGTAAGACTAGATCTAGGTTAGATTCTATTGAGGGAATTGGTAATAAACGCCGAAGTAATTTGGTAAAGCACTTTGGAGGCGTTGTGGGAGTTGAGAGGGCAGGGGTTTCCGATCTTGAACGGGTTCCAGGTATAAGCCGCAGTCTCGCGCGAAAGATCTATGATTCATTGAGGCTATGAATATGGTAAATATCCCTAATTTTTTAACCGTGACCCGGATTGTTCTGATTCCGGTTCTTGTGATTCTATTCTATATACCACTCCCATATGGCAACTATTTCACGATGGTGTTTTTTCTTATAGCAGTTTTCACAGACTGGTTGGATGGGGTTATTGCAAGGAAGCTTCAGCAAACTTCGAATTTCGGCGCATTTTTAGATCCTGTTGCCGATAAGCTTTTAGTGAGTGTAGTTTTAATCGTGTTATTACAAATAAATCCAACAATTTGGTTACTTTTGCCGGTTATTATCATAATTTCTAGAGAAATCGGGGTCTCTGCTATGCGTGAGTGGATGGCAAAAAGGGGTAGTTCAGCTGTCATCGCAGTTTCTTTTAAAGGAAAGGCGAAAACGTTTTTCCAAATGACCGCTCTGGCTTTATTGATTGTTGGCTCAGGGGATGTTTATTCTTATCATTTTTTGTTTGGATTGTTATTATTGTATTTGGCAATGATTTTAACCCTATGGTCTTTATTGGATTATGTGAAAAAGATATCAAGTTGACCTGATTCTTCCAAGTATTTTTAGTTGTTGACAGTATCGGTTGGAAAGCTAGAATATACTAAGCTAATGCGGGAATAGCTCAGTTGGTAGAGCGATACCTTGCCAAGGTATAGGTCGCCGGTTCGAACCCGGTTTCCCGCTCCATATAAAAAAACCAGCGGCAAAACGTGTTAGCTGACAGGAAACATTTTTGAAAATTCCTCATCAATGATTTCCCGCCGGGTAGTGACAGTTACCTGTGGAGTAACGACTTGTTCCATAAGTTCACTTTAGGCTAAAAAATAAGGCAGGGTCGTTAATGGGAATCATCAATTGCTTAGTCCTTATAGTTTGTATTTTAGTATCTTTTGTATCCCAAAGTTATGAAGAAGTTGAGATTATTGGGATATCACCGAATGGTCCTAAAGTATCGGAAGAAAGAAACGCACCTTTTTCAGGTACTTTTATTAATGAAAGGAAAATAAAAAATTCTAAGCAGCACGATTCTACCAGGTTACTTGCAACAGAAGTTCCAGGTATAAGTACAAACTCTGTACAAAATGGTGTTTTTCAGGATGATTTAATTTATAGAGGTTATGCGGCTTCGCCATTGGTAGGGGTGCCACAAGGATTATCCGTACTTGTAAATGGTTTTCGTATGAATGAGCCATTGGGAGACGAGTTATTTTGGGAGATAATTCCACTTCAATCTATGAAAGGAATAGGCTTTATCAGCGGGGGTTCGCCCCTTTATGGTTTGAATGCGCTGGGTGGTGCTGTTTCCTATAGGTTAAAAACCGGTTTAGATTTCACTGATTATGAGTTAACTGGGCTTACTGGATCATGGGGACGAAATAGTACTGGCCTGGAGGCAGGTTATACCAACCCAACAAGGAATTTTGGAATTCTCATGAATTATAAATTCTACGATGAAAATAGTTGGCGGGAGGCATCGCCATCTGATTATCATTCCATGTACCTCAACGCGGCTTACGAGTCTCAAAAATTTGATCTCAACGTGGGTTATATTCATGGAAACTCTGAATTGACGGGCAATGGCGTAGTTCCAGCTGGTTTGTTAGCCTTAGAGAGAGATGCGATCTTCACTGCTCCAGATGTGAAGTCAGCAATCTCGAATATGATTTTTTTAGAATCTAATATTTTCCTCGAAAACGATGACAGAATAGAACTAGGTGGTTTCTTTCGGCTGTCTAACTCGAAATCATTTAACGGGGATAGCTCAGAACTAAGTCTTTGTAATTTTTCCGGAGGACAGGGAATTCTAATCGAGGGTTTGAAGCCGAACTTTTTTAATTTAGGACTTTCTTTAGACCAGGTTTGTGGTCCAGCTAATATTTTTGGCGCTCGGAATCCCGATGAACTGGAGGCTGCTTTAGAAAGCAATATTGGCATAGAGTTTGATTTAGATGAGGTTGACGACGATGAGATATCTGGAACCGGACGTTTATCCGATCAAGCCATCAACAATCAATCTGATAAGAAGCAGAATTCTTATGGAATTAGATTACATTGGTTTAGTGATCTAGAAATACAATCAATTAAAGCGAAGAACTTGGTTGGTGCGGAGTGGTATGAAGGTAGAACAAGGTTCTCATCCCTTACTGAGTTAGCGAATATTGATCCGTTTACGAGAAGCACTGAAGGTTTAGGGCTTGGGACTTTTTTAAATGAGGAGAGCACAGTAGTTGCCACTACAACAAATAGTTCTAGTATATTCCTAAGTTCTTTGATTGAGACTGAAAATGGTTGGACTACATCAATTGGGGGGCGTTACAATTATTCTAATGTTCATATAAGAGACAAGTCGGGGGTAAGGCCCGAGCTAGATGGCTCTCATAAGTTTTCGCGATTTAATCCAGAAATTGGAGTCAGCTATGCACTCAGTGCGAATCAATCCGTCTATATTAGATATAGCGAAGCTTCCAGAATACCTACCCCAATCGAGTTATCCTGTAACGAAGATACATTTAGGGTTGCCAGAGAGTTTGCAATAGCTAGAGGCGATGACCCTGAAGATATTGATTTTGAATGTAGATTGCCAAATGCGTTTGTAGCTGATCCCCCTTTGGAGCAAGTTGTGTCAAAAAATAGGGAAACTGGATATCGAATCCAAAAAGGGCGACAGCTTCTTGAAATGAATTTTTTTCATAACGATGTTTATCAAGATATTCTTTTTCAATCGACCGGTCGCGGCACTGGTCTATTTGGCAACATAGACAAAACTAGAAGAGTCGGTGGTGAGTTGAAGTATCTGTTTATAAATGACTTTCTTAGGTTTTCAAGCTCTTATATTTATTTAGAGCCCACTTTTGAAGATAATTTTTTAGTAGTCAGCCCCAACCATCCCCGCGCGGATTCTGCCGGACGTGTTGCAGTTGTTAAAGGTGACATGATGACAGGAATATCAAAACATCAGGCTAAAGTAAATTTAGATCTTTATGAATCGAGCAGGATTCCGATTTCCATAAGAACCCAGTATTTTTCTGGGCAATTTTTAAGAGGAGATGAGTCTAATGATTTGGCAAAAACCGACGATTTTATAAACGTTGATCTTCTGATAAAAATCAAATTCACTAAAGAAAGTAACGCCTATCTGCAGATTAATAATTTATTTGATTCTAAATATGAATCGTTTGGCCTGATAGGGGAAGATCCTCGCTCTGTGTTAAGTAACTTATCTGGCGATGACTTCCGATACGTAAGTGCTGGTGCTCCCAGGGGAGCTTGGGTTGGTTTTTCCTATAGGTACTAAGTATTTTCGGATTAACGCTGAGAAGCATGATAGTAATTGGCGAGACCATAATTATTCAATAAAAAAACAGGGAACAAGAGGAATGAGGTATGACATATTGTGTAGCAATTGCATTAGATGAAGGTTTGGTATTCTGCTCCGATTCAAGAACAAACGCAGGCCCAGATCGTGTAAGTAAATATAGCAAAATGCATCGTTTTTTTTATAATGAAGATAGGGTGTTTGTAATTCTTAGCGCAGGTAATTTAGCGACGAGTCAAGCAGTTTTGTCCGAGGTTCAACGCGACCTAGAGCAAGATAGAGAATCAAAAATGCTTGCAACAAGCTACGTATCTGATATCGCGGAATATTTAGGTGGGCTTTTACTAAAACAACGAAAAAAATATGAATTTTCGGTAGAACAGACAACAATGATTGACGCCGGGGCGACGCTTATTTTAGGTGGCCAGATTAGGGGTCGTAAGCCGGAACTGTATATGATTTATCCGGAGGGTAATTTTATCATCCCGCCAGAAACCCATCCTTATCTTCAAATCGGCGAAACAAAATATGGGAAGCCAATCCTAGATCGGATTATACGAAAAGAAACTTCTCATGATATAGCAATGAAATGTGCTTTGGTTTCGATTGATAGTACCATGCGATCTAGCGGAACCGTTGGTCCACCGATAGAATGTCTTTTTTATCGAACAGATAGTCTCCAACCTTATGAGCGGTATTTTATTTTTGAAGAGAGTAATTCTTATCTCGTTAAAATAAGAAGCCTATGGGACGAAAGTATACGAGAAGCTTTCAGTAAATTGCCAAATCCGGCAAATGACTTTTGAGTTTTTGAGTTAGCTCTTCAATTAATGCTAACTTTTTGATAGTTGTATGGTTAATGACAAAGGGATAATTGTCTTCGATCCCAACACTTCTGTTGATCTCATTGAGGCCAACAGTAATATCTTGCCAGCGTGAAATCTTAGCGTAGATATCACATTGATCTAGAGTTTCATTGATCAGACCAAATTCTTTAGCAGTCTCTAAGCTATCTAAAATAATAAGATAATGGCTCCATGTTTCGGCCCAATCTTCTAGGTGGTGTGCGCTAGCATAAGGAGTAATAAAATTGCGCTCCCAATTAGCTTTTGGTCCATATGTGTAGAAATCCTTGAGGGCATCCTCATAATCTACTTCGCATGTACCCCTAAATAATTTTTGATATTCCAAATCCAGATCAGGAAAGTATTTAATGAAATTATAAAAATGGTGGCCGGATTCGTGTCTAAAATGTCCTAGTACTGTTCGATAGATCTCATTAGTAGCCTCTTTTTGTTGCGCTCGGAAAACGGGGTCAGCTTCATTAAGGTTTATGGTAATGATGCCTCCTAAGTATCCGGTAGAGACATACTCTTCACTAATGTCTGGATTAGTTCTTTGATCCTCAATAAAGTCAAATACGAAACCGTATTTATCTGATGACCATTTTGTTATGCACGGTATACCTAATTTTAGAAGAGAATATAATAATCTTTTTTTTGCTGCTTCTAAAATTTGCCATTTTTCTATATTTTTTGATCTGCTTAAATCGGGAATAATTCTGTTAAATTCACAGCTGTAGCAAAGTCCAGTTGCTGAATTTGGTGCGCTTAACCAGTTACAGACTCCATAGTCTACCCCATTTTGGCACCGCCTTACTTTATTCTCATTGCTGATACATTCAAACCGCTTGGTCTGAATGTCGAAACCAACGTCGCTCTTACAGGTAACACATGTCTTGCTATCAAAAAATAATTCTCCACCACATGAGCAAAATAATCGCCTCATCTTGTTACCTATCAAACCAGTTTTTATAGAGGGTTTTATTTATTGCAACAAGCATATCCTGAAATTCTTTATTAAATTTTTCTATTTGGCCATAGTCAGTATTTTCAACGTTGTGCTTGTTTACAAGTCTTTTTAGCTTCCTCAAGATTTTTTTTAATTCCGAATTTTCTGGAAGATTCGTGACTTCTCGGTCGATATCGTCGACACAGTAAGCAATCGACCTTGGAAAGCTGGCACAGTTAAGTACAAAGTCAAAGGTTTGTCCTTTGCTAATTACAGGTCCTTTGATTCTTCTGAAAGCGCTTTTAGCATACAGAGCGTCTAGCAATGCGCCCCATAAAAAGGGCTGCAAATCGATGAATTGTCTTTCTCTGGAGATTATATCACCCCCAGCAACTTTTAATATCCTCGCTGTCATGTCAGCCCGCTCAATCTTTCGACCGATGGATATAAATCTATAAGCCTCGTCTCTTAGTAAAGAACTTTCTATTAAACCGTTTATAGATTGGAGTCTTTTGATTACTTCTTCCAAGAATACAAGCCGTGATCTTCGCCCAATTGATTTAGATCCATTTTCATTAGAATAAATGTGTAATTGGTTTGCTTGTTCCCACACGTCCTCAGGAAGAACATCTCGAGTTGTACGTGCATTCTCTCGTGCACTATTAACTGAGTAGGTAATGCTATTAGAGACAGTAGATCTGCTAATGAGAAATCTGTGCACGTTTGACTCGTTTCTTTGGTTAAAATGATGGTCAAATTCGTCATCTCCATCGAGAACCTCGATAAGTATAAACCAGTCTGGTTCAGCACCTAATGGAATATCAAAAATTAAGTGGTTATAACTTTGGATTAGCCGAGCGACATTTTCGGATCGTTCCAAATATCGAGACATCCAGTATAATCTCTCCGCTACGCTAGATAGCATTATTCTTTATCCTCAATAATCCAGGTATCCTTGCTTCCGCCGCCCTGAGATGAGTTCACTACCAGTGAGCCCTCCTTCAATGCAACTCTGGTTAGGCCGCCTGGGCTTACCCAAAAGTTTTTTCCGCTCAGGATAAAAGGTCTTAAATCGATATGTCTAGGAGCCGCTTCATTTTGTATTATTGTAGGCGCGGTAGATAACGAAAGGGTAGGTTGAGCCACGAACAATTCCGGAGTTTTTTTAAGCAAATTTGTGAAGGTTTTTCTCTCCATTGCTGTGCTAGTGGGGCCGATTAATATTCCTTTGCCTCCAGATTCGTTAACTGGCTTAACTACTAGTTTGTCCAAGTTTTGTAGAACGTATTGGACAATGTCAGAGTCGCGACAAAGAAATGTTTCAACATTCTTAATTATCGGGTCCTCGTTCAGATAAAAGCGAATCATTTTTGGAACGTAGGCATAGATTGCTTTGTCGTCAGCGATGCCGGATCCGGGTGCATTTACGATAGATACATTGCCTTGCTTCCACGCTCTTATTAGCCCTTTGCAACCGAGGTAAGAGTCCTTTCGAAAAACTTCTGGATCTAGAAATTCCTCATTAATTCGTCTGTAAATAACATCAACTTTTAAAGGACCTGATACTGTTTTCATGTACACAACGTTATCTTTGGTAACCGTTAAATCATTTCCTTCCACAAGCTCTGCCCCCATTTGTTGGGCTAAAAAAGCATGTTCAAAATAAGCTGAATTGTAAATCCCTGGTGTTAATACCGCTATGCAAGGACGTTTATCTTTTGATGGGGATACGGAGCTAAGCGTTTTGTATAATTGTGCTGGATAATCATCAACAGGTAAGACACTGTGATTGGAAAACAAGTCGGGTAATATCCTTTTTGTTATTTCTCGATTCTCAATCATATAAACAACCCCTGAGGGTACTCGCAAATTGTCTTCTAAGACCTGAAATTCACCTTGATGATTACGAATTAGGTCGGATCCACATATGTGGGCCCAAATTTTATGCTTTGGTCTTACTCCGATACATTCTTTTTTATAATTTGGTGATTCAAAGACTAGTTCTTTAGGTATTATTTTTTCATGAAGAATTTTATTTTCATTATAAACATCATGTATAAAGTGATTTAGTGCTTTAGTTCTTTGTATTAATCCTTTTTGCACATTGTTCCATTCAGCAGAAGGAATGATTCTTGGAATAATATCAAAAGGCCACGCCCTGTCTAAATTATTCCCTTCTGAATATATTGTGTAGCTAATACCCATTTTCCTGATGGTCATTGTGGCAGTATTGGCGCGTTCTTTGATTTCCTCAATAGTAGCCCCTTCTAGCCACTTAATAATTTGTCGGGACACTCTGCGGCTATTGCCTGATTGTGTCAACAATTCATCAAAATGTTTTTTTGCTCGATATAATTCCACTAGGATGCCTACTTGGTTCAACCTATAACCCTAAAAGAATTAAAGTATATTTTCTAATTTTTTTATTATAAGGATATGCATTAAGATCGAACTTTAATTTTTTTATTGTCTAAGCCTTTATGGCGACAGGATTAATAAATTTAGTAGAATCGTTTCTCCCAAGCCGCAACTCTTGGGTTCATTATTTTGAACCAGATGGGGGGTATCAGACTCAATAGAATCATCACGGGATAACCAAATGGTAATTGGGGGGCTTGGGACTCGGGATGATCTTGTAAGTCTAGAAAACCTCTATTGCTTTTTGCATGGTGGTCTGAATGTAACTGTAAGTTAATTAGGAGCCAATTACTTGCTATTCCACTTGAGTTCCAGCTGTGATGGGTTTTGGTGGATTCGAATTTATTAGCACCGATTGATTTTCGTCGAAGGCCATAATGCTCAATATAGTTCGCTAGTTCAAGATGGATTATTGCCACTATTGATTGGAGTATAAAAAATAGTACGCCTAAAGCTCCGCCTAGTGACCCTGCGATCGCGGTGAAAAATAAAGCCAGGCCGAAGTAGCGCCAAAATGGATTCTTTAACGAATAAAATCTCATCCCACTTTTATCTAGTCTTGTTTTTTCCTCATTCCAAGCGGATAGAAAACAACCTGGAATGACTCTCAATAAAAATTCAAAAAAACTTTCATTTAATTTTGCTGTGGCCGCGTCTCGCGGGGTCCCTACATATCGATGATGAACAAGCAAATGTTCACTCCTGAAATGACCGTATAAAACAAGTCCCATAAGAATATCTGCAAGCCATCGTTCTCGATTTGACTTTTTGTGCATTAACTCATGCGCAAAAGTTATTCCGATAGATCCGGTTATTATTCCAGTAATAGCTGCAATAGCAATAAATTCTGCTGGAAGTAACGTTGCTCTGTTTGAAATACTGTGAATACAATAAACCAAAAGAGTAAGTTGAATGAACGGCCATAATTGGATTAACGTTAAAGATAATTTTTCTTTGACGTCGCCAGTCGTTAGACCGTTCGCTTGATATTTTTTCAATAAAAGGTCAATAAATGGAATTAATAAATAGCCGAAAAAAGGAACGCCAAGAATGAAAAGATCTCTGCATTCGACGGCTAGAATTAGAAGTGGTACGAAGACTAGATGAAGACTGAATCGATAAGCTTGAATTAATTGTATAAATTGCATTTTGAGGGATAGGCTTTGTGTTTTCATGGCGCCTGACAGAATTCATCGGAGGTAAATGGAATTTTAAGATTTCCATTTTTTTGCTCAGTGTATCCCTTCTCGGAAAGACAGGTCTTTAGTTTACCGGTCGAGCAGGTTTCGCGCTGAGAGTAAGGTGTTTTCATTGTAACTTGTGATTCTGCCATGCATATGATTCTTGCGGCTCTCAGTGAATCTAAATTACCTGGCCCGGTATAATTAATTGTAGTCTGGTTACATGCACTCAATAATCCGAGCCAAGCGAGAACAGCAAGGTTTTTAATTTGTTGCATCAATACTATATGCCGTTTCATTTTGTTTCGCCCCATCTGTTTGAGAAGGTCAGTTCGGATGAGGGAACCCTGGACACTGTGCCGAAATTTCCTTTCGGATAGCCTATTGGAATTACCGCTACAACTCCATACTCTTCTGGCACCTTTAACCTTCGGCAAAGTTCATCCTCAAATACTTGATGCATAGTAGTTAAGCTCGCACCTAATCCTTTTGCGCGACAAGCCAGTAATATATTTTGGACACATGGATAAACGGAACCAGGCGAAGGAGGAGCAAGTCCGACTCGGTCCTTTTTCTCTACGGAAAAAGGCCAGTCTCTTTTTCCACAAACAATTAATAAAATTGGGACATCCTTCATTGTCTTGCCAAATTTCATCGCAGTTCGAATGTTTCGAGCATTTTTTGAATTATCAGACTCATCTGGAAGAATTGGCGTAAATCTTAGTATCATTGCTTCATCATAAGATTTTCCAAACCAAGCTTTTTCCTCAGAGTCCTCTAGAACTATAAATTTATATGGTTGGGTATTTAGTGCATTTGGTGCACAAATAGCAGCATCTAGAATTTCCGTGATCACTTCCGGTTTAATAGGATCTGGCTTCAAACGGCGCATTGGTCTCATATTTTTCATAATGAAAAATAAGTCATTTTTAGTTTCCATTAAAGCCCTCCTTTCGTTAGTTTAAGTGGGTTCAATAACCCACTTAACTCTTCTCTGGATAAATCACAGTGTTTTTCTGCCACATCAATAATCGGTTGATTATCTCTATATGCTTCCTTTGCTATTTGCGCTGCTTTTTCATAACCAATCACTGGATTTAATGCTGTAACTAAAATGGGATTTCTATCAAGCGGCCCTTCTAAGTTTTTATTATTGACCTTAAAGGTCTTAATAGCCTTGTCCGCTAGGAGCCGTGAACTAGTGCTTAAGATATTTAAACTACAAAGTAACTTTTCAGCAATTATTGGTAGCATAACATTTAGTTCAAAATTTCCAGATTGGCCTGCTACTGTAATCGCCATATCGTTACCAATCACTTCTGCACAAACCATGGCCGTCGACTCAGGAATCACCGGATTTACCTTCCCCGGCATTATTGACGATCCTGGCTGAAGTGCTTCCAGCGTTATTTCTCCTAGACCAGCTAAGGGCCCAGAATTCATCCATCTCAAATCATTTGACACCTTCATTAAAGAAACTGCCAGTGTTTTGAGAGTACCAGATAACGAGACCGCTATATCTTGACTACTCATTAATGGAAAAAAGCTCTCAGGACTAATGAATTCGATATTAGATATCCGACCGAGTTCTTTGATCGCTTGTTCTGCAAAATCAGGGTGGGTATTTATCCCAGTACCTACCGCAGTTCCACCAAGAGCCAGAGTTTGGATATTTCTTTGTACTGACTTTATTTGGCTTAGAGACAATTCAACTTGTTGACCCCAAGCTTTAACCGTTTGTTCAAGAGTCACTGGCATTGCATCCATCAGATGAGTTCGCCCGGTTTTGGTCACCTTAGTCAGGGTGGATGCTTTCTCGTTTATTGTAGTGACCAAGTGTTCAATAGAGGGTATTAAGCTATCTTTCAGAGAAATCGCAGCACTAACATGTATAGCAGTTGGAATAACATCATTACTGCTTTGTCCAAAGTTAACATGGTCGTTTGGATTAATCATGATTTTTGAGGAGTCAGATGCCAAAGTTGCAATGACTTCGTTAGCATTCATGTTAGAGCTAGTGCCTGAACCGGTCTGAAAAACATCAACCGGGAAGTTCTCATGGCTATCTGGATTCGTTAGTATCTGGTCGCAAGCATCGACGATAGCGTCAGCTATGCCAGAATCTATGCATCCGAGTTGCGCATTTGTTTTAGCCGCTACCTTTTTTATCATAACAAGTGCTTTGATGAATTCTAAAGGCATTTTTCTGCCACTAACAGGAAAATTATTTATAGCCCGCTGCGTTTGTGCGCCAAAAAGCGCTTTTTTTGGAATTTCGAGTTCTCCCATGCTATCCGATACTTTGCGGGTCTCTGATTGTAAGTTCTTCATTTTCTCCTCGGTTTCTTACTAAATATTTTTAGTCTTTTATTGTGAATAAAGATTTTTTTAATTGCGAAAATAGTCAGTTTTATCTATCGTATAAAGGGTGACGCGCTAGCTACTATCGAAATTCCCCAGTCATTTTGTCTTTTGGTTATAGTATACATCACCTCTGAACGTAGAATTTGATTATTGTTGCTGTCTAGTCTTGAGAAATCGAGTAGAACAAAAGCTCTATTTTTTGATTGATGAATCACTTTTAAATCATTTATCGAGGACTTAACCCAACCGGATTTTTTCAACTTATCATAATTAATAAGTTTTTTATTGGTATCATCTTCCATTACAGGAATGGAGGTATCATCTACTAACCAAACTACAGGGAAATGAAAGAAAGAGTTGATGTCTTTTTGTTGATTGAAGTCCGAGATATATTGCTTTACAAAGATTTCAACATTAAATTCACTGCCATTATGGTTTGTAGAATAAAGGGCCCCACTGATACTAACTAGCATTGCAAGTAAAAAAATCTTGTTCATCATTTGCCTCTTTTGCGGTTATTCATTTAATTTATAACCTGATTTAATTGATAATTTATACAAATTTACCGATATTCTAAGCAAATTTATAGTGATCGTTGTTTTTTTTCATGATAGATTCAAATACTAAACGATATTCGACTTCAAATCAGCCCTGGGGAGGGATTAAAGAATGGATCAGGAAGTAATACTTACACCGTCTCTAGCTATAGAGCGAATTAAAGAGACAATAAAATTTAAAGACAAATACGACAACTTTATCGGAGGCAAGTGGGTGAAGCCCCAAGACGGAGCTTATTTTGACAATATAACACCTATTTCGGGAGTCAAATTAGGCTCAGTTGCTAGGTCAAAGGCAGCGGATATTGAGTTAGCTATAGATGCAGCTCATAAATCTCAAGAATCCTGGTCAAAAAGCTCTCCAGTAGAGCGATCAACCTTATTATTGAAAATTGCCGACAGGTTGGAGGCGAACCTTAATGAAATCGCAATCGCTGAGAGCTTGGATAATGGTAAACCAATTCGCGAGACCATGGCAGCGGATATACCCTTGGCTGTTGACCACCTCAGATATTTCGCGGCGTGCATAAGAACGCAAGAAGGTTCTCTATCCGAAATAGATGACAATACAATCGCCTATCATTTTCATGAGCCTTTAGGGGTCGTCGGTCAAATCATACCTTGGAACTTTCCTATATTGATGGCAATTTGGAAAATAGCCCCCGCTTTAGCAGCAGGTAATTCAATTGTATTGAAGCCAGCCGAGCAAACTCCTATGAGTATAATGGCTGTGGTTGAACTAATTGCCGACTTGCTACCCGAAGGGGTGCTAAATGTGGTGAATGGATTCGGGGTTGAAGCAGGAAAGCCACTCGCTCAAAGCTCTAGAATCGCAAAGGTAGCTTTTACCGGAGAGACTACTACAGGTAGGTTGATCATGCAGTATGCCTCGGAAAACATAATCCCAGTGACGTTAGAGTTAGGAGGCAAATCTCCTAACATCTTTTTTGAAGATGTGCTGTCTCAAGATGATGAGTTTTTTGATAAATGTTTAGAAGGGTTTACAATGTTTGCTCTAAACTCTGGAGAGGTATGCACGTGTCCTTCAAGAGCTCTGATTCAAGAATCAATTTATGACAAGTTCATGGAAAGAGCTATGGATAGAGTTGGCAAGATAGCCAAAGGTAATCCATTCGATCCTTCAACTATGATCGGTGCGCAAGCCTCAAACGACCAATTTGAAAAAATTCTTAGTTATATTGATATTGGGAAGGAAGAGGGCGCTAAGGTGCTTACTGGCGGAAATGCAGTTGACCATGGGGGAGAACTGTCCAAAGGATTTTATATTGAGCCAACTGTTTTAGAGGGTAATAACAAAATGCGTTGTTTCCAAGAAGAAATATTTGGACCAGTTTTAGCTGTTACCACTTTTAAAGATGAGCAAGACGCGTTGAGACAAGCGAATGATACGCTTTATGGACTTGGGGCAGGTGTCTGGTCTAGAGACGGTAATAGAGCCTACAGGATGGGTAGAGGTATTAAAGCGGGTAGAGTTTGGACCAATTGTTACCACCTTTATCCGGCTCACGCTGCGTTTGGTGGATATAAACAATCCGGTATCGGTCGAGAAACTCATAAGATGATGCTAGACCATTATCAACAAACGAAAAATTTGATGGTAAGTTATAGTCCTCAAGCATTGGGTTTTTTCTAAACTAAATGACTACAGAAAAATCTAAGGTTTCTATTTCTGATGCTGCAGCTGAGGTCGTGCGGCAGCTCAAGAACACACACGGTGATCTAATGTTTCATCAATCTGGTGGCTGTTGTGATGGTAGTGCTCCAATGTGCTATCCAGCTGGAGAATTTCGAGTTGGCAATAGTGATCACTTGTTGGGAGAAGTAGAGGGTTGTCCCTTTTATATTAGCGAGTCACAATATGAGCGCTGGAAGCATACTCATCTAACCGTTGACGTTGTCGAGGGAAGGGGCTCTGGTTTTTCTTTAGAGGCTCCTGAAGGAATAAGGTTTCTGATTCGGAGTAGACTTCTAAAGCAATGACTAGAATGTTGTTCTTCTGTATAATCAAAATGTAACTTAGGGTTTACCCAAAGAAATCGCATTGGGCATCAATTACGATTTAGGGCTGGGTGGCAGAGTGGTTATGCAGAGGCCTGCAAAGCCTTGTACAGCGGTTCGATTCCGCTCTCAGCCTCACTTAATTTGGCCAAAACATTAATTTAGGGTAAAAGAATTGTTAGACTATTTGATTGGTTATGTTGATCCTGCCACATTCTGGGCCGCAACTAACTAAGTGCTATTTTATTTGAATTATATTGAGATTAAATTGTGTTCGACAAAATTATAAGAAATGTAAAACAAACCGCAGATGACCTTAAAGAAAAAGCGGAAGTGGTCTCTGATAAAGTTACTGATTCGGTGAACAAAGTTCTTGATGAACTCAATATGGCTACACCGTCGTTGAAAAAGGCTGGTTATCAGCTTGAGGAAATAGAAATTGAAATTGGGGTGCCGCCTAAATTGATTCCTAGATTTAGTATCTGTCAACAGCAATCCGATTCTGGTGAGCAGATAGCGGAAGAACTTAAAACAAATCGAATAGGAAAAAATATACTCAAAGGCTTGAATGCCGCTAGTTCACTTCAATCGAAACTGAAAATGAGCGATATGGAATTCTCTCATATCGAAATCGAGATTGGAGTTGTTCCCACCGTTAAACTTAGATACCGTCAGCTTTCACAGTCAGAAAATCCATCTCTATCAAGCTCTTAGTACAATAAATTTTATTCTAGAAGCGCTAGCTGGTTTTGAACTTGAATTGTTGTAGCATCACAAGTGTCGTAACTAATATGTAACTTACGACTAGACACGGGCCGTTTGGTAAATCTAACAACATCCCTATACCGACACCTAATACAGTCGATACGATCCCAATCAACACAACGGCTAGAGTTGGATTGGATGTCCTCTCCGCTGCAAGGCCAGGTAGAATTAGACTTGCAAAAATAAGATAAACACCTGCAACGGGAATGCATGTGGTAATTGCCAGCGTGAACAGAACATAGAAACCATATGGGTGCCTGTGAGCTCCCTTCAGCCACATTGCAACTATTACCACACCATAAACTAACCCAAGTCTGGCAACATCGTCCCAGGTTGTGAAAAGAATTTGGCCAGATAATAGATTCTTAATTAGTCCTCCTGCATGAGGATGATCATCTACCAATAAGAATGTCATTGATGCTGCAAGGATAAAGCTTACTCCAATCCAAGCTTCTACTCTTTGGGGTAATTTTCGCTCAAGCATCCAAAACATAGATGCAAAAGATAACACAAACAAATAGGTGATGAATTGTAAAAGCCAGAACGGAGCATCGGGGAAAAGAACGGTTCCAGCAATAAAACCAAGACCTGCAATATGTGCGATGGCAAGGTCGATGAATATTATACCTCTACGAACAACCTCCGCCCCCAGTGGCCCGTTCACTAAACTAATTAGCAAACAGGCAAAAAGGGCAGGGGCAAACAGACTGAGGACGCTGATATCAATCATTTAAAGAGATGATTTAAGCAGCCTTATAGATTCATCAAATAAAGAAAAAAGGTCGGTGACTTTAGCATTGCCGCCAAT
>MDTB01136421.1_pt1 | contig 29635 bp, 26 predicted proteins | sample 811161 | NCBI WGS metagenome assembly MDTB01 (sample SAMN05326650, study PRJNA326480) | marine metagenome | isolation source: seawater | place: Mediterranean Sea | collected 2009 | reverse complement strand
TTAAATAACATAACAATATATATAGCCCAATCTTGATGGAGTATACTATATTTTGTGTTTATTGAAAATTTTTATTTAATTTTTTTGCATAAAGATGGAAACTTGTAACTTAATAACATTCAACGTGCTCATCCCACTATTTCTCAGGTTTCAAGCAATATTGCATCTTAGTTTTTACAAATCATAAATCCTTTAGACCTTAGATTATTAATTAACCCCTCTTCTTTTTTTGCTTCTTCGCTTTTCATGGAACCCTTATAATTAACCAAAGCCATTCCATATCTGTAAATAATTTTTTTCCTGACTGATAACCAAACAGGTGCCTTAATAAGCTTATTTATTATATAGCAGTTATTAAATTATCTGATTTTAGAAAATAATGACCAGATCATTCTCAGAGAAATTACGTTTTTAAATACACCTATAACATATGTAAATGCTGCTGCTCGAAGAATAGTATAGCATGAATCATGATATACTTGAGGTATCTTTCTTTTTAATATTGGAAAAGCTTTATTAAAACTAGCATCTAATTCCACTTCAAGTGTTATTAGGTGAACGCATAATCCAATAAACATACTCAAAAGAATCACTGAGATACAAATTTTTATTAATGAAAAAGATCCTGTAGCAAAAATCACAGGCAATCCAGTATATATAATTAAAGTACTTATTTTATTAATCCATTGAGTATTTTTTACTAGTTTTGCCCTTGTAGTTAATGGTGAGTAATCTTCAGCATGTTGAATTGCATGACCTATCTCGTGACAAACAATAGATATCGATGTTAAACTTTTCCGATTTAATCTATCTTCATGAACTTTAACTTTTTTCTTTTCAAGATCGTAATGATCGCCAATCAGGGTTTTTTCAAGTTTTACATCTTTCAACTTATATTCTTTAATTAGTTGATAACCAAACTCATGCCCATTGAAAGGCATATTTGGTAGAATTTTATCGTTTTGTTTGAATACATAGTTAATCCAAACAACAGGAATTATTGAAATAATAAAAAAAAAGAAAAGAAATAGCATAAGGAATATCTAATATATAAATTTATTTTCGCCAGCTACATTATCCAGATATTTATGTCACTTCAAACCACATTTTTGTAAGCCTTTATTAATATATCGCACTCCTTTTTCTTTAATCTTTAAATCATGTTTATTGATTTGTAATTGTGAAGCTTTTTCAGAAAAAAAATTTTCATCATATTTACTAAGAAAACTCTTCTGTAATTTTTTTAGTTTCTCATACTTTACCATTTCACCATCTTTTTTACTCTTTTCGCTAGCTAACATTAGTAGAGTAATGCATCCTAGGTCCTTTTCCTCTGTTGTTTTGGCTTTAAGGGTAATTTTTGATTGGGAGGAGTAAAAATAAAAACAAATAAAAATTAATAATATTTTTTTCATTTAGTGAACTTACATTTTAAGATTTAAAAAGTCATTAGAAAATTAATTTTTAATTATAATTTAACCAGTTGATCACAGCACGGATACCGATAATAAAATACATTATTTCCATTAGTGTTCTCGGAATATCTTTATCTTTTATACCCATTATAATCCAAATCAAACATGATAGGGTGCATAATAACCATCCTAACCATTGAGATAATACTTGAGCATTACCTAAAATATAAGCTCCAATAACAGCAAGAATAAAACCTAACCAACGCCAATAATCAATTTTTTTTTTAACTTTTTCATTCATAATTTTTTTTTAATTTAAAACCTTTGTATTGTATATAATTAATTTTATCTAAACATAAAAATTAAGTTACTATTTCTAAAATGCAGAAAATATTTTTCATAATTGGTATTATACCAATCATAATTGTTTTGATTTATTCATTTCTGAGGGACTTTGGTTTTGGGAAAATACCTAGAGACAAACATATTAATAAAAGTTAATGGAGCTCTAGGAGTTTATTTTGGGAAAAAAGGTATAAAAAGAAAAAAAGAGTTGTTGACCAAAGAAAATGCAAATATTAAGTTTTGATTATGTATTTAAGGGTAAATAATATTAAATTTGTTTCAAAGATTGAGGCTGATGCCATGCGCGCACTAGCAAAATACGAAATGATAAACAATTTACCAGGCATAATATCGATAGAAACGGTAAATGTTTCAGATCTACATTCAGTTGTAATATTAAAATTTAATGATAGAGAATCTGCTGAAAAATCTAAGTCTGTTTATATAGACAAGATTAAACAAAACCCAAATATCAAAGTAGAATCCTTTGAGGGTGAAAGGGACTTCATAGTCGAAAAGTCATAAAACAAAACTACTCAATTTTTTTACAAACCTGATTCCACAAAACAAAATCACTAGTCACCAATGGTCTAACGGCTATTGCTGGGTTATCTAAGTCACTATCAAACCCTACATAATCCCAATTGCATGGACCAAATTTTCTTTCAGCTATATCTTTTTGCGTCAAAAAATTTTGATATTCATATGATGTACAACTAAAATTAAGAAGAAATAAAAAAATGTATAATAATTTTTTCACACTAAAATATTATCAATCAGCCGTAAGACAATCTACAATTCTTTTAAAAAGTTAGTAGTTTGTTCAATTATAAATATCTTCCGATATTCATAGGATATTCATTTCAATATTGTTTATTTAATGCTTAAATCTTTTTTAATTAAAATTTTATCAAGAAAAAAGTTGCCTTATGAAAAAAATAGTTATCATTTGCTTTGTTTTTTTAATTTTTAGCAAGACTAATGTTTATACAAAATCCATTTATGATATCATAAAAGATAACCCTGAACTAACTACTTTCAATAAATTCTTAGTGGACACTGGGCTAAATAATTTATTAAAACAAAAATTACCATGGAACTGGACAATATTTGCACCAAATAATAAAGCATTTGAAAATGCTCCTAATATTCTCAAAAGTGAAATCTTATCCAATACATTTTTTAGCCAAAATCTATTTATGGATCATATCTTGGCTAAAAGTAAAAGTAGTTCAGACATTAATGACATGACAACTGAGGTTACAATAAGTAATAAATCTGTAAAACTTTATAAAACCAAGAGTCTACACATCAAGGATATGGTTGTAATTAAAAAAGATTTAAATGCCAATAATGGTGTGGTTCATATCATAGACTGCATTATGTTTGTTCAACCAAGTATTCAAGATGACAGGTTAGACAAAGAAACTAAAAAACAGTATCCCGTTACTTCATGTTGTTTTGAAAAAAAAGAAGAGGTATCATTATGGAAAATAAATTTTAAGGAGAAGTACTAAGAGTTAAAATATGAATGTATTACATAAATAATGTTATATAGACGACTGTTTTTAAGGAGTTTTTTATATTTTTTATTGTTCTTACTTTCTTTTAAATTGAAAGCAAAAAACATTTTGAAAAAAACTATGATCAATAACATGAATAAATCTAATAATACAAGTGTTTTATATGATCCAACTTTCTTTAAATATCACTTGTATCCTGATCACCCAGAGGATCCAAGAAGAATACTATTTATAAATGAAGAACTAAAAAATGCTGGTTTAAGTTTTTTATTCAAACCATTAAATAAAAAAATTGTTCCTGAAAAATGGATTTTTAAAATTCATACATTGAATCACTACAATTCAATAAAAAAAAATATGCCTGAAGCCTTTGAAGTTTCAATAAATGCGGTTAAGGGTATTATTCAGTCAGTGGATTCAGTTATCAGAGGAGAAAGCCGTAATTTTTTTTGCGCTATTAGACCACCCGGACATCATGCATTAAATACAGGTACTGAGGAAGGTTTCTGTTATTTTAGTAATGTAGCAATTGGGGCTAAATATGCGCAAATTAAATATGGCGTTAAAAAAATTCTGATAGTGGACTGGGACTACCATCATGGCAATTCTACAGAGTTTTTTTTTTATAAAGATCCAAGTGTTTTATTTTTTTCAACTCATGACCAATTTGCATATCCTCAAACTGGTGATCCGAAAAAAATAGGTGCAGGTGATGGAAAAGGATATAATATTAATATTCATTTACCATGTGGCACCTCAGATAAAGATATAATAGAAGTTTACAAAAAAAAATTAATTCCAATTTCCAATAAATTTAAACCCGATTTAATTTTTATTTCAGCCGGTTTTGATAGTAGAAAAGATGATACACTAGGGTGTTTCAATATTAGTGATAGTGGCTTTATTGAACTCACTAAAATTATCATGGATATTGCTAATAAATCTTGTAAAGACAGAGTAATTTCTGTGTTAGAGGGAGGTTATAATCTACAGGGAAATGCAAAAGCAGCACTGGCACATACCAAAACACTGTTATCTTATCAGGAACTGCATAGTCAGTAGACCTTGAAATTAAGAAAGATTATTTCAAATTTACAGAATCTAATATAAATTATATTACAATATTTACTAAATCTTAATAAATAAATTATGGAATATTTTAATAGAGAACTTTCATGGATAGAATTTAATAAAAGAGTGCTAGATGAAGCTAAAAATAAAAATATTCCACTTTTAGAAAGATTAAAATTTTTATCAATATCCGGTTCAAATCTTGATGAATTTCTAATGGTTAGATTAGCTGCAGTGAAAGGGCAGATCGATGCAGGGGTTACTCAACTTTCAATAGATGGTTTCTCTCCAGAACAAGTTTTAGAGAAAACTATGGTTGAAATCAGGGAATTGATGAAAACACAACAATTATGTTGGCAAAATTTAAAAAAAAAGTTGAACGATAAGAATATTAAATTTTTATCAAAGGATGAAATAAACAAAAATGACTTTAAATGGTTAGAAAAATACTTCACTAAAGATGTTTACCCCATTCTTACGCCCTTAGCAATTGACCCTGCACATCCATTTCCTTTTATTAATAATTTAGCACTTACATTAATAATGAAATTTGAAAGTGGAAGTAAAAATCATTTTAATTGCTTGATCCCTATTCCAGAGTCACTAGACAGATTCATTATATTACCGGGTAATAATATAAGAATTTTACACATTAAAGACCTAATAATTTGTTTTTTAGATAAAATATACCCAAAATACAAACTTTTATCATACGGAACATTTCGAGTTATACGAGACAGTGATATAGAGTTCAGTGATGAATCAGAGGATTTGGTTAGTTCTTTTGAAAATCAACTAAAACAAAGACGAATTGGTAAAGTTATTTTTATAGAGATCCAAAAACACATTTCGGAAGATCTAAAAAAAATGATTTATAAAGAACTTGATATTTCTAAAAATGAAGTTGAATTGATTCCAGATCTGCTTGAAGTTAACTCTTTAAATCAAATAGCAAATATTAATATTGGAGAACTAAAATGGAAAACATTTCAACCTAGATATCCTGAAAGATTGAAGGAAACCAACAATAATTGTTTTTTGGCAATTAAGAAGAAAGAGTTTATAGTTCACCACCCTTATGAAAGTTTTGATGTTGTAATACAATTTTTGAGACAAGCTGCTAAAGACCCAAGTGTTGTTGTTATAAAACAAACACTTTACAGAACTGTTAGGGAAAATTCAGAAATAGCTCTCGCACTTATTGATGCAGCAGAAAAAGGTAAATCTGTAACCGCTATTGTTGAGTTGAAAGCGAGATTTGATGAAGCCACAAATATTAAATATTCAAAAGATCTTGAAAAAGCAGGAGTGCATGTTGTTCATACTTTTTCAAACATAAAAACACACGCAAAATTATCATTAATCGTCAGAAAAGAAAATTTAGGTTTAAAAGTTTACACACATGTTGGTACAGGAAATTATCATCCAGCAAATGCCAAGATCTATGCAGATTTATCTTTATTCACTTGCGATCAAAATATTTCAAATGATGTTCAAAATATATTCAATATTATTACTGGTAATGCAAAAATAAAAAAATTCGAAAGTATATTCCTATCGCCAATCAATTTAAAAGACTCTTTAATAAAATTAATTGATTTTGAAATTAAAAATTGTAAAGAAAAAAAACCCTCTGGAATCTGGTTAAAATGTAATTCACTTGTTGATAAAGATTTGATTGATCATCTATATAAAGCAAGTAAGGCTGGTGTAAAAATTGAACTAATCATAAGAGGAGTTTGTTGTTTAAGACCAGGTGTAAGTGGTCTGTCAGAAAATATTAAAGTAAGAAGTATTATAGGAAGATTTCTTGAACATTCCCGAATATATTGTTTTGCTAATAGTGCAAAACTTCCATCCAGAAAAGCCAAAGTTTTTATTTCATCAGCAGATCTTATGCCTAGAAACTTCGAAAGAAGATTCGAAATCATGGTGCCTATAAGAAATAAAACCGTTCACAGGCAAGTACTTGATCAAATAATGGTTGCATACTTAAATGATAATAAACAATGTTGGTTAATGTCACAGAATGGCAAATATACAAGATTAAAAGAAAAACACTCGATTTCTGCACATGAATATTTCATGTCCAATCCAAGTCTAAGTGGAAGAGGAAAAGCTTTAAAGAAGAATAAACCTAAAAAGATAAAACTTAAGAAATAAACTCAAGTTCCACAAAAAGTTTTGTAAGAACCTGAATCTTCTTTTGGTATTTTTTGATAATCTTCATTTGTTTTTTTATATTTAAAAGGTTCTTTGAGTATAGTGTTTAATTTAATAAGCTTTTCATAATCACCCTCTAAAGACTTATTTATTGCCTCATCAACAAGATGATTGCGTGGGATGTACTGAGGATTAACTTGATTCAACTTACGATAAAAGTCATCTATTTTTAAACCTTGTTTATTCAGTAATTCCGACCAAGTTTTATAGAAAGATTGCGTTAATTCAGATTTTGGAAAATTATCAAAAAAGGTCGTTGATGTTAAAGATTTAGATAATTTCAAAAAACTATTTGTAAAATCGAGATTATAAATTTCTAGGATTTCTAACCATTCTCGAATTAATTTTTCATTATGTAAATTTTTTTTAAATATACCTAATTTATTACTGAAAGTTTCAAGAAGTTTCAAGTTGAATTGCTCAGAAAATTCCGACAATACATCTTTTAATTTTTTAATATTTTTTGTACTTAATATTAAACTTAAGCAGTTAGCTAATGAAGTTAGGTTCCACAATAAAATTTTTGGTTGATTGAAAAATGAATATCTTCCTTGATAATCTATACTACTAAAAACTCTGTTTTTTGAAAAATGATCCATAAAGGCGCATGGACCGTAGTCTATAGTCTCACCAGAAATACTAGTGTTATCCGTATTCATTACACCGTGAATAAAACCATAACTTAGCCATTTTGAAACTAAACTTATATGTCGACTCATAACTAATTTGAAGAATTCTAGATATTTCTCTTCATTTGGTAATTTACTAATCTCAGAAAAATGTTTACTAATTGAAAAATTAACAAGATTCTTGAGGTTTTTTTGATCCTTTTTTGCGTAAAAGTATTCAAAGGTACCTACCCTTATATGACTTGAAGCAATTCTTACTAAAATTGCTCCAGGAAATCTTTTTTCTCTAAAAACATCTTCTCCTGTTAATATTACAGCTAATGAACGTGTAGTAGGAACGTTTAAAAAAAAAAGTGATTCACTAATTATATATTCTCTTAGAGCAGGACCTAAGGGACATTTACCATCTCCATTTCTAGAGAATTTTGTTGTGCCTGAGCCTTTAAGCTGTATATCAAATAATCGATTATCCTTGCTAAACAGTTCTCCAAGTAAAACGGCTCTACCATCACCTAGTTGTGGAACAAAGTGACCAAATTGGTGGCCAGCGTAAACTAATGCAAGGGGGACTGAATTAGGAAATATCACTTTACCAGAAAAAGTATTTAAAAATTTTTGTTTGTCATCTGTTCTAATATCTAAATATGAGGAAAGTTCTTCGTTCATAATAACTAATTCAGGACTTTTTGCAGCTGATGGGTTAACTTTCTGATAGAATTCTTTTGGTAAACTTAGATAACTATTATAAATCTTAAACATGTTCTGCTATATATAAATAATGGATTATGATCATATTAATTACTTAGGTTATTTAGCCGGAATTCTTACTACATTAGCTTTTCTTCCGCAAGTCGTAAAGTGCTGGAAAACCAAAAAAACAAAAGATGTATCACTTAAAATGTTTTTAATTTTTACTTTCGGCGTTTTCTTGTGGTTAATTTACGGTTATTTAACCCTAAATTTTCCGATTTTTATTGCAAATTTTATAACTTTAATTCTTTCAATTCTCATAATAATAGCTAAATTAAAATATGGGTAAATAATGTCAGTAAGATTTATTAATAAAATAATTATAATTTTTTTGGTTGTTTTTTCAGACTTGAGTGGAAGTGGGTTTAAAGAGGTTCAACCTGGAATATTTGTTCATTTGGGTAAGCATGAAGAAATCAATAATCATAATAAGGGAGATATATGTAACATTAGTTTTATAATTGGAGAAAAATCAGTTTTGGTAATAGATTCAGGAGCATCAAGCAAAATTGCTGAAATGGTTCAAAAAGAAATTAGAAAAATTACTAATCTTCCAATCAACCACCTAATTATCACTCACGGACATCCCGACCATTTTTTTGGAACAGAGTCGTTCGCGAGGAATAATAGCAACATTTCAATATATGGACATGAAAAATTAGCACGATCTTTATTGATAAATTTTGATTACTACAAAACTCAGATGAAAAATAATACTCAAGATCCTGCCTTAGACACAATTTCATTAATTTTACCCAATAAAACAGTTGAAATAGGCAAAACTAAAATAATTGATATTGGAAATAGAAAAATTGTACTTGAAGCATGGAGAAGTGGACATACAGATAATGATTTATCTGTTTTTGACACTCAAACAAAAACATTAATAACAGAAAATGTTTTTGTAGACAGAATTCCACCAATTACTGCTAGTATTTTAGGGTGGAAAGATTCTCTCGAAGAGATTCTTGTACGAGATATAAATTTAATAGTACCGGGACACGGTGATCCTAAAGATAAAGAAAAGGCTATTGAACCTATGTTAAATTATTTTAATAGAATAATTGAAGATATTAGAAAAATTCATAAAAAAAATTTAGATCTTGAATTAGCTTTGAATACAGTCGCACAACAAAATATAGAAAATTGGCTATTATTCAATGAGTATCATTCTAGAAATATAACTAGATCATACAGCGAACTTGAGTGGGAGTAAGATTAAAATTTGTTACTTTAGGATTTTATGCTATTTATTTTACTATTTTATAAAAAAGGCCCCGTAGCTCAGCTGGATAGAGCAACTGCCTTCTAAGCAGTAGGTCGTACGTTCGAATCGTACCGGGGTCGCCAGGATTTAAAATGAAGTACTTTTTTTTTGTGAAGATTTTTCTGATTTTAACTTCATTGACAGTTTATTCTGAAAATAAGAACCCGAACCTATTGGATATCGTGTGTATTTTAAAAAATAAGAGTTCTAATGAGGCAAAAAAGCAATTCTCTAAGACTTTTAATCTAAAGTCTAAGAGCTTGGTAAAACAAATTGGTATATATTACGATAAAGTTCTAACTTTTAGCGAAAATGAGATTATATTAACAAACAATGTATACGACAGTTATAGCGTATTTGATTTAAATTCTTTCATATGGACAGCATATTACAATAAAAGGATCAATGTTTATGAATGTCAATAAAAAAAGCGCACAAGGCGCTTTTTTTATTTTAATGGGGAGGATGTAGACTATATTAAATTAAAAAATTCACCATTTGTAAAATTTATTTTTTAAATAATTAATATTTATTTTATGAATATATAAATTTCAACCATTTCATACTTTATCGAAACTCAACGTGTGCAGTGTAAATAAATTGCTAAAAATAATACATTTACCAAAATATTAATATTATCTAACAAATTACTTTTTTCTAAAATTCTTTATCCATTTGAGAACCTCGCCATCTGCCGTAATCAATTCTTCAGGGGAAATTTTTGTAATTATAAACTCAAGGTATTGGAAACTTTCGTCTATACCATTGCTAGAAGAAATCTTAAACCACTTATAAGCCTGAATAAAATTTCTAGGAGTTCCTAAACCAGTGAAATACAAATTAGCTAAATTAAATTGAGCCTTTACATATCCTTGATTTGCTGATTTTTCATAATATTCAAACGCTTTAAAATAATCTTTCTCCACTAAATCGCCGTGGTAGTGCATCCAACCTAAGTTGTACTGGGCAATTTTATTATTATGCTCTGCTGACGATTTATACCAAACAAGTGCTAAATTTGGATTTTTTATAACACCAATACCATTTTCGTACATAATAGCAACATTGAACATAGACTTGCTTTTCAATTCATTGTTATTTGATTCTTTTGAAACCTTTATAAATTCAGAAATGGATAGTTTGTATTGTTTTTTATTGGCAAGATCAACTGCTTTTTGATAGCTAGCATGCGAATTTAAAGAAATTAACGTTAAGTAAAAAGTTATTAATAAAAAAAATTTCATGAATCCTCCTAATCTTTTAATGGTCGGGGAGACAGGATTTGAACCTGCGACCCTCTGTTCCCAAAACAGATGCGCTACCAAGCTGCGCTACTCCCCGTATATTAAAAGCTTATAGTATAGATTGTGAAGATTTAAAACATTTATTTTTTAATATATTGATTAGACACATTGATGTATAACTTTTTGTAGAGAAGATCAAATGAATACAAAACAAAAAAAACAATATTTTTTAGCTATGTTTGTATTATTACTTTTTTGTAATCCATTGTTCTCAGAAGAACTTAGAGACGTACTTATTGATTCTTTTAACTTCTATCCAGATATAAAAAAAGGAAAATCAGATTTAGATATAGCAAAAAAAGATTTACAAATTTCAAAAAGTGATTTCCTTCCCTCTTTGGATTTGACAGTATCACAAGGAAGAAAAATTTCAAAGTCCAACCCAGACACCTCAAAATATAACTATACTAATTTAAACCCAACCACCATAGATCTAGAGATTTCTCAACCAATTGGTGCAACAAAATTTTTAAATTTTAAGTCTGCAAAAAATAGTTTTTACATTTCAGAATTAAAAAATAAATCGTTAATCCAGGATATACTATATAAAGCAACAAAAAATTATTATACCCTACTGAAAGATAGATTTTTATTGGATGTTGCAGTGAAAAATGAAAATAATCTGATACAAAAATTTGAAGCAACAGAAAAAAGATTTGGATTCAGAGATGTTACAAAAACAGATGTGTTTCAAGCTCAGGCAAGACTATCAGAAGCGGTTTCAAAGAGGATTGAAGCTGAAAATAATTATGATATTGCAGTTTCAGATTTTAAATCAATTGTTGGAAGGGACCCTAAAATCAATTGGTTTAAAGATAGCAAAGATAAAATAACAAGTTCTAATCCAAAAGATTGGTCAAGGTTTGTAAATCTACCAAGACTACCATTGACTTTAGAAGATTCAATTGTTCTTGCACTGGAAAATAATCCAGATTTCTTACAGTTAAAGATGGAGGTAGAGAATGCTAAACTTGACATTAAAAAAAAGGGACTGAACTTTGCTCCAGAGTTTTCTATTACTGGCTCTTATGTAAAATCATTAGAGTCGTCTCGCACAATTGAGAGAAAAAATGAATACGAACTGTTAGCAGATTTCACTGTTCCATTATTTAACAAAGGCCATAATTTTTATAATTTGGATAAAGCCAAAAATAATGCTTTATCAGTTGAAAATGCTTATCAATCAAAAAAAATAACTTTAAAACACGAAGTCAGAAGTTCGTGGAAAAAAATTCAAAGCCTGATATCTAGTATTAAATCGCTTGAAAAGTCTGTTGAATCTAATCTGGTTGCATTAGAGGGAGTCACTAAAGAAGCTGGTGTTGGGACAAGAACTACTCTTAATATTTTAGATGCTGAAAAAGAACTTACTCAGGCAGAGGCTAATTTAGTTAATGCACAATTTAATCTAGTAAACTCATCTTACCAACTTCTAAAGTCATGTGGCCTTATGAATTTTGAATATTTAAATATCAGATAAAAGTTGCTATTTGCAACATATACAGTAATATAGAAATATTGTATTGACTTTTTTAAGTATTCGCAAAAAAAATCATTTAAATTTTATAGGTTTATTATGGAACCAATTATGGAAGATATGGCTGATGCAGCAGGTAATGCAGCTGAATCAGCTTACACGTCGGCACTCGAAGGCGGTGCTAGTCCAGTTGAAGCGGCTTCCGCAGCAATGGATGCGGCAGCAGGCATTATGACTGATATGGGTGCCCCCCCTGAAATGGTAAATACAATGGTGACATCAGCATCTGATGGATTTTCGACCGCAATGGACTCTGGAATGGATCCAATGCAAGCTTTTGATGCGGCAGGTGATTCTGTGGATGCTGCAATGGAAGCAGAATATGGACCAATAGATCCACCAAGTGGTGCAGAAGGTGATTTACCTTATACAGGTACAGAAGGTGATATGCCTTCTTCAGAACCAACAGGAACGGAATCCTCAGGTTTAGCTCCAGATCCTGAACCTGCCCCAGGAACAAACCCAGATATAACTGAATCAACAGAAATGGATATGGATGGAGATGGAATGCCTCCTCCCCCTCCTCCCGAAGGGATTGAGGGATCAGATCCACTTTTTGGTGATGGTGCTCCCATTCCTAATATGGATGGAGATATGCCTCCACCCGATCCGATGACTGATACTGGTATGGATGAGCTAGCTACACCCTCTTTTGATACTGATACTGGAACTGCTCCTCAGCCACCTGAAGGAATGGAGGGTATGGACGAAATGGCTGCAACAATGGATGATGCAGCGGGACATATAGCTCCTGATATTGACCCTTCTGCTGGCGCTGAAGATTTACCACCGCCTGATGGTGGTGCTGATATGCCACCACCCACAGACGATACACCAGATGAAGTAGTCTAAATACAAAGCCCCTTAAGTTTTTCTTAAGGGGTTTTTTACTTTGAAGAATACATATTATCTATTAATGTATAAACTATGTCTGTTTTGAGAGGATCACATAAGTCAATTATTTTAATATCCCGTCAAATGGGTGTTCATATTGGCCCTAATGATATTCCAGAAAAATTCACAACCCCTAGTAGAGAATTAAACTTAAATGAAATGACAAGTTTAGCTATTAGTTTTGGACTTAAAGCAAAAAGTAGTAAAATTACAGTGGAAAATTTAATTAGCATTGTAAAAAAAAAGCAACAAATTCTGCGACTTAAAAATGGAAGATACATTATTGCTTTAAGATTTATTGAGCAAGATAATAATAAAAATCTTCTATTTTTAGATACTGGGAAAAGCAATCCAAAGCCTCAACAAATTGATTTAAAAGAATTAGAAAAAGGATGGTCAGGGGATATTCTGTTACTTAAAGCAAAGTTAAAAAAATTTGAGGAAACAAGTGAACTTTCTATGAGTTGGCTATTTGGTGAAACATTAAGAAATAAATCAGTTATAGGACAAGTTTTGGTAGTAGCTTTGATTTTAAATATATTTGCAGTTATTCCTGCGGTATTTATGATGTTAGTGCTAGATAAGGTTGTAAATTACGAAGCTTATTCTACTCTATATGTTATTACCTCTGGAGTAATTGTAGCCTATGTATTTAATGGTATTTTAAGTTACTTGAAATCATTCTTACTAGATTTTCTTTCACAAAAAGTTGAAGCCAAATTATCTATTAAAGCTTTTGAGAAATTAATATCACTTCCAATGAGAAGGTTTAATAAAGAGTCTCTATCATTTAGTAGATTCACTTCTCAAATTTCAAAAATTAAGAACTTACTTACACAAAAGGTTTTTTCCACTGCTCTTGACTCAATAAGTCTTGTTGTATTTGTTCCTATCTTATTTTTTTATAGCCCAACTTTATTTGGCGTAGTTTTGTTCTTCAGTTTATTTGGTGCTTTATGTTCTATGTATTTAGGTAAAAAACAAAGAGAGGCTTCTCAAGTCATGAACAAAGCAGATAAAATTCGTCAAGATTTTGTAAATGTAACTGTCAACGGAATCGAAAACGTAAAAGGTTTGGCCCTAGAGCCTGGTTTAAAAGATGCATGGAGAGATATTGAGGCTAGTTATATTGTTGCATCAGAAAATTTTCAGAAAAAAAATGCAATTTTAAACAGTGTTACTTCTACCATAAATCAATTAATGACAGCCATGGTTATTTTTGTTGGTGTTCACCTTGTTTTTTCTGGTGGTCTCTCAGCAGGTATTCTTGTTGGATTTAATATGTTGGCATCAAGAGTTTCAAGACCAATTATAGATTTAGTAACTCTCAAAACTGAAATATCAAATCTTCTTCAATCTATTCAAATTGTTTCCGGGATTGTTGATAGTAATTCTGAGACAACTATTAAAGGACAAAAACCACAACTTATGGGCCAAATTACAATAAAAAATTTAGAATTTGGTTATGATGATGAAACCAAAATACTTAAAAATATAAACTTAAATATCAATCCCAGACAAATTGTTGGGATTACCGGTAAAAGTGGCTGTGGTAAAAGTAGTTTGACTAAATTATTGGTGGGTTTGTATAGACCACAAACGGGTATGATATCATATGACGGAACTGATCTTAGACTCTTGGATTTAAGTCATATTCGCTCCCAAGTTTCCTTGGTTGATGACCAAAGTTATTTTTTTCCGGGAACTATTCGTGAAAATATAGCCCGTCCTATGCCAAATTCCTCAATGGATAGAATAACGTGGGCATCAATAAAGGTATCTGCTCACGAAGAAATTGAAAATTTTCCAAATGGTTATGAAACACAATTAGAGGAAAATGCCGAAAATATTTCAACTGGTTTAAGACAAAAACTCCAAATTGCAAGAGCATTGATAAGAAACCCAAGAATCTTAATACTTGATGATGCAATAAGTGGATTTGATATTGACAGTGAAATTAGATTATACGACTCATTATCAGACATTTCTGTTGGCAGAACCGTAATAATTGTATCAAATAGGCTGTGGCATTTAAGAATATGTAACAAAATATTTGTATTAGATGATGGAGTAATCGCTCAAGAAGGGAATTTTGACGATTTGTCAATTAATGATGGGTTTTTTAAGGAATCACTTAATAAACAATTAAATATTTTCGGTACTAGTATTCAGAGAAAGTTAAAAAAGGTTATTTAAGTGACTAATAATTCTAAGCCATCTCTTAAGAATCTTGCATCAGGTGATGTACTTTTTAGAGAAGGAGAAGTTGGTGATTATGCATATCAAGTTGTTAAAGGAAAAATTGAAATTTGTAAATTTAATGGTGAGGACTATGTAACTTTATCTACACTTGAAAAGGGCTCACTATTTGGTGAGATGGCATTAATTGATAAACAACCAAGGAGTGCTACGGCAAGAGCCTTAGATGATTGCATTCTTAGAGAAATAGATCAACCTGCTTTGTTAAATTATTTGAAGAATTCTCCGCAAACGGCATTTAATATGATGCAACAATTAGCAAGCTATGCCAGAAATGCTAACGAAAAATTATCAGTCGATGCATTTGTTTCCAATGATGAAGTTAATGAAAAAATAAATGATATTAAAACCACGGATTTAAGTAATGAAGAAAAAATATCATTGCAAAAAAAGAAAAAATTACAATCACTTCTAGATGAATTTGATTCTGATATTGATCAAATAAAAAATAAGCAAGTACCTGAACCAGTTAAATATACCGTTTATGCATTTGGGTTTTTGATTTTTTTTTTAATTTTCTGGGGTTCCATATCAGAAGTTGATACTTCCGTCACTGCAAATGGTAAAATAACAACAATTGTTCCTAACGTTGAAGTACAATCTAATTATAAATCTGTTGTAAAAGAAATCCTAGTAACTAAGGGACAGAGTGTAAGTTTAGGAGATCCATTAGTAATATTTGATTCAACATTGCAAAAAGCAGACAAAAGAAAATTGAACTATCAACTTTCAGTTTTAAATTCCAAAATTGATAGACTTCGTAAACAAGCACTGTTAAGGACTAAAAATAATGTAAGTAATCCATTGGATGATAGACAAAGTAAAATTTTTAGAGATAAAAAAGGTCAATATTTAGCAAAATCAGCTTCGTTGAATAAACAAATTTCTTCAACTGACGATGATCTTAGATTTATAAAAGAACAACTAAAAATACAAAAAAAATTGGAAGACTCAAAAGAAAGTCTTTTTGATCTAGATTTAGTAGCTGAAGCTCAAGTTTTAGCAGAGAGAAATAAACGGCTTACACTTGAAAAAGAGCTAACTAAAACTAGTAACAAATTGATTGAATTAAAAGCTAACAGGGAAGAATTCAATAGTAAATGGTTTGGAGGAATAAATGACGAATTAGTCTCCCTTGAAGATCAAAAGATGAATTTGCAAGAAGATCTAAATAAACTTGAAAGGCAACAGACCGATGTTACTGTCAGAGCACCTCAGTCAGGAATGATATTAAATCTTCACGCGTTGTATCCAGGGGCTGTTATTTCACCCGGTAATAGTGTTGTAACACTAGTGCCAACCGGAGTAGAGTTATTGACAGTATTTGATGTAGATCCTTCGGATATAAGTAAATTAATAACTGATACTTCGGTAAAAATACAATTAAGCGCTTTACCGGCACAAAAACATGGAGAATTAAAAGGAAAAATTACATACATCTCAGCTGACACAGTCGATAAAAATATTGATGGAAAATCTGGAAACTTTTACAGGGCGAGAGCAAAAATTACAGAAAACAATTTAAAAGATACTCCCCCTGGATTTAACCTAATGCCAGGAATGAAAGTATCGGGGAAGATAAGAGTAGGTAAAAGAAAATTAATAACTTATTTCATTTATCCATTAATTAGAACGTTAGGAAATAGTTTTGCAGAGCCATAAATTATGAAAAAAAAAAATGAATTTTAGATTCATAGTTACGCTCATCGCGTTTTTATTTTCAATATTTGCCGGATTGTTGAGAATCTCAGATCCTGAGATAGTTGAAATTGTGAGATTAAAATATTTTGATAAACTACAACAATATTCAAGTAGAGTTACTGATGGTCACACTTATGCTGTAATTGTTGATATCGACGAAAAGTCCCTCAAAGAAATAGGTCAATGGCCATGGCCAAGAACGGTTTTAGCCGATTTATTTGAAAAATGTGCCGAGTCTGGGATGTTGGTTTTGGGTCTAGATATTCTTTTTGCTGAAACTGATAGAACTTCACCTGCTCAAATAGCGTCAAATATTCAAGATAGAGAACCTGAATTAGCTAATAGACTTAGTAAATTACCTTCTAATGAGTCAGTTGCTACAAATTTTATGCTTAACAAAAGTGAAAAGTTTGATCCTAAAAAACCAAAAATTAAAATAGTCTTAGGTCATTCCGCGTTAAATATTGAAGGAGATGAAAAAAGAAAAGATATACAAGAATCCTCAGTCAAAGCATTTCTTGGTGATGATCCAAGAAATTGGTTACCAAAATCTCAGGGACTTTTAGCAAATGTTTCTGAATTTGAACAAAATGCATTTGGTGCTGGCACAATTTCTTTAGCCCAAGAACCTGATGGGATTATCAGGCGTGTGCCTCTGATAACAAATATCGGTGGCAAGGTGCGTCCTGCACTTGCATTAGAAATTATTAGGGTAGCGTTTCAAGGAAATAGTATAGCAACTAAAACTGGTATCAACGGAGTTGAAGATGTACTAATTCAAACAAAAACTATCGGCAAAGCCGCCATTCCAACTGATGCTAATGGTAGAGTGTGGATTCACTATGGTGATCCGGATGAAGGTAAGTATGAACAATCTAGATATTATGTAAGTGCCGTAGACATTATTAGAGGGAGAATAGGAAAAGATAGACTGCAAGGAAAACTCGGAATTATGGGCACCTCAGCAACTGGACTAAAAGACATAAAACCAACAGCCGTTGAGGAAAGAATGCCAGGGGTCGAGGTTCATGCAAATTTAATTGACACACTGGTGGATGCGATACTTTATTATACATCAACAAAAAGAGCAGATGAAATTTATAAAAACTCTATTAAAAAGGGATTAAATGAAGAAAAGGCAAGAATTAACGCAAAAAAAGTAAAAATTTCTGGATCTCCATTTTTAAAATCAGGTGTTAATATGCCATTCTATGAAGCAATATTTGCAATTTTTTTAGGAATAGTTTTTACACTTTCAGCCATCAAGTTTGGACCTTTATTGAACATCTCACTTTTTGGAGTAATTCTTGGGTCTTCATTTTATATTAGTATTAGGTTGTATTTAGAAAATAAAATTCTGTTTGACCCAACTTTCACTGCTTTTTCTACTTTTATAATTTATTTTGGAACTACTTTTGCAAATTATTTGCGTGACGCAAATGAGAAAAAACAAATTCGTGGAGCTTTTTCTCAGTATTTATCTCCCGCTCTTGTGGAACAACTTGCTTCTGATCCTGACAAACTTGTATTAGGTGGCGAAACTAAAAAAATGACATTTTTATTTTGTGATGTGAGAGGTTTTACAACTATTTCTGAAGCATTTAAAGAAAACCCTCAAGGATTAACAAAATTAATCAATAGGTTTCTTACCCCATTAACAAATGAAATTATCAAGATGAACGGAACTATCGATAAATATATGGGAGATTGTATTATGGCTTTTTGGAATGCTCCTTTAAATGTAATCGAACATCAAAATATTTCATGTGAAGCAGCACTAAACATGCATAAGGCTCTCTATGAATTAAATCAGTTGAGAAAAAAAGAGGCAGAAAAAGAAAATAAAGTTTTCCTTGATCTGAAAATTGGAATTGGTCTAAATACTGGTAATTGTGTTGTAGGAAACATGGGATCTGATCAAAGGTTTGATTATTCAGTATTAGGGGATGCCGTAAATTTAGCATCAAGGTTAGAAGGTCAATCTAAGGAATATGGTGTAAAAACAGTTATAGGAGAAGAAACAAATAATAATGTAGAAAAATTATATGCAACACTTAAACTAGACCTTATTGCTGTAAAAGGAAAAAAAGAGGCAGTTGCAATATACACACTTTTAGGAGATAATAAAATGAGAGAAAGTGGTGACTTTGAAAATCTTTATCTAAATCACAATAAAATGTTAGAAAATTATTTTGATCAAAATTGGGATTCTGCTCTAAATCAAATACATATTTGTAGAAAACTTTTAAATGGCATAATGTCTGAATACTATGATATGCTATCACTGAGAATACATGAGTTTAAAAATTCGCCTCCATTAAAAAACTGGGATGGTGTTTACACTGCAAAAACTAAATAAAAAATGGCTTTGAAAAAAATAAGATTGTTACCAGACCAGTATTTGTTCAAACAAGGAGATGAAGGTAATTCAGCTTACCTTTTAATTTCAGGTACAGTTAGTGTTATTATAAATGACAAAAGTGTTGGAGGTGTTTCCGAAGGTGAAATTTTTGGAGAGTTGTCACTTATTTTAGGCGAGACACGAAAAGCAAGTATTAAAGCCGTGGTACCTACAGAGTTAGTTGAAATTAAACCAGCTGCTTTTGAGGAACTTTTACTCTCGTCCAATTTAAAATTACATAAGGTTATTAGGTCAATAGCAGAGGAACTTGGAAAAGAAAGTGGTTTTACCATCCCAATTCCACAAAAAGAATTAGAGGAATTAGTTAGTGATGCGCCTAATGTTGTAAGAGCCATGGCATTGCAATTACATCATAGATTATCTAAAATGATATATTCATAAAAATTATTTTTATTAAATATAACATCTTTCTATGTTATATTATTTTCAATGAAATTTTCCGATTACATACACGAATCAGAAATTAAACACAGAACCATTAGTTATAATCTTCTTACACCAAAGCCAGTTAAGGGAGATTCTGATGCACTTAAGCCAAAAAAAATCAAAATCGGTCTTTTTAAGGCTTTTACTTTATTAGCTCCATACACCTCCGTAAGGGTTATGGAGCAAACCAGAGCAGTACTTCCATTAGCAGCTTATTTATTTTTATTCCAATTATTAATATTAAGACAACCAATCAGTTCGGCAATGACGATCTGTTTAGGATTGATTGCGGTAATCATTGGACTTGCAGTATTTATGGAGGGACTAAAAGTTGGTTTAATGCCATTTGGTACTATTATTGGAGATAATTTGCCGAAAAAAGCTTCTATGCCTATTGTCTTAACTATTATTGGTTTATTAGGTATCGGGGTAACTTTTGCAGAACCTGCCATTGGCGCATTACAAGCTTTTGGTTCCTCAATTAACCCTTCGGATGCACCCTATCTATACGAAATATTAAATAACTGGACTTTACCCTTAGTTTTGATTGTAGGTGCGGGAGTTGGACTTGCTGCGATAATAGGTACTATTAGATTTGTAAAAGGGTGGTCTCTTAAACCATTAATCTACATAGCTTTAGCTCCAACTATAATACTAACAATATATGTTTGGCTTGATCCTGACCTTAAAACAATTATTGGTTTAGCTTGGGATTGTGGGGCGGTAACAACAGGACCGGTAACAGTGCCTCTTGTTCTTTCCTTAGGAATTGGTATTGCGGCATCAGCAGGAAAAGGCGATTCTTCTTTATCGGGCTTCGGAGTAGTAACTTTAGCATCTCTTTTCCCAATAATTGCCGTACTGTCATTAGCAATCTTTATTTCTCTTCAAATTTCACCCGAACAAATTATTCAGTTAGCTAGCTCATCCCTGAATGTGAACGGAGTTGAGGAGAAACAAATAAATTGGTGGAATAAAACACCATTTAGCGAAATTATACTCGGAGTTAGAGCAATCTTTCCACTGGTAATTTTTTTAATGATAGTATTGTTTGGAATTTTAAAATCTAAGTTGCCTAATAATTTAACTACCGGTTATGGTTTAACTTTATCTATAGTTGGGATGTGTATATTCAACATTGGACTGACTTATGGTCTTGGAGCAATAGGTGCACAAGCAGGAACAACTCTTCCAGCGGCATTCATGCAAATACCAATTAGTGCAATATCTCCCATATACGATAAATTATTAGGGCTTATAATAGTAATATTATTTGCATGGCTATTAGGTTTTGGGGCAACTCTTGCTGAACCGGCACTTAATGCTTTAGGTGCAACCGTTCAAGATCTCACTAATGGAGCATTTAAAAAATCTATGTTAATGTACAGTGTTGCTGGAGGTGTGGCATTTGGTATAGCGCTAGGTGTTTCAAAAATCGTCTTTAATCTTGATTTATTTCTGTTATTAATGCCGCTGTATGGCATAGGTATTTTACTTACATTTTTTTCTACTGAGGAATTTGTTAATGTTGCTTGGGATAGTGCTGGGGTTACCACAGGACCAGTTACAGTTCCTTTAGTTTTAGCAATGGGTTTAGGCTTAGGAAATGCAGTTTCGGCAACAGAGGGATTTGGTATATTGTCCATGGCAAGTATATGTCCAATTTTAGCAGTTCTTTCGATGGGAATATTTATTCAAATCAATCAAAAACTTCAACAAACTAAAAAAAAGGAGGTTTAGATGACAAGAGAAATAACATATTTAAGTGATGTCTATCTTATAACTTGCGTAGTAGAAAATGGTTTAGCAGATAAAATTGTTGATGCAGCAACAAATGTTGGAGCACAAGGTGCCACAATAAATTATGCTAAAGGCACTGGAATGAGAGATAGAATGGGTTTAATAGGTGTTACGATTGATGAACAAAAAGAGGTAATAAGAATCATTGTATCAAAAGAACAATCTAACAGAGTTTTCGAATCCATGTATTTAGCTGGAGACCTTGATACTCCTGGAAAGGGAATAATGTGGATGACAAAGCTTGATAGAGTTGCAACTCACATCCCAAAGGATGTTTTAAAAAGAATTGGAGATTAGCATGTTTGTAGAAATAGGTGGATTAATTAAAAAAGGACTAGGTCAGGCTGTGATTAGAAAGTTTTCAAAAAAAAAAGATGTAATTACAGTTGGTGTTGCTAAAGGAAGAGCTAATGATCTATTTGATATAAATGAATTCGGAGATTCAAGTGAAACAGATATTCTTACACTGATAGTTACAGAAAAAGCAGGTTATAATATTTTTAATGAACTTTATAAATTTCTTGAGTTAAAAAAAAAAAATCAAGGTATCATTTATAAATATTTCCCTCTTACAAAAGGAAGTTTTAAGAAATAATTTATCTTTCTGATAATGAGAACGCTATGTTACTTTTAAATGGAGATAGAAAATAATCTAAAAAACTTCTTTTACCTGTAATAATTCCAACCACTACGGGAACACCTGAATAAAGATTATAAATTTCTTTACCCTTTGAAAATGCATCTTCGTTAGTTTCAATTTTTACTAAATAATAACTACCAGACTCATCTGTAGAGGTTCTATCTGCACCAACAAATACGACTTCTCCTTTAATAGATTGGAACCTTGCTCCTTCAGACGAATTTAATCTAATTTTAGCATTTAAACCAACCTTAACATAACCAATCTCAGATAAAGGAAGCTGAGCTTCGATTATTAATTTATCATCCTCGGGTACAATTTCAACAACAGTTACGCCAGGTGCAACAATGGCACCCTTTGAATTAACAGAAATTAATTTAATAATACCGGATACCGGACTTTTTAAAATTGTCCTTTCTAAACTATCAGAGTACTTTTTTATTCTTTTCAATAATTCGGATTTTTCTTTTTTCAGTTCAGATAGCTCATTATTCAATTGTTGGTTAAAGTTAAGAGATAATGTTTCTAACTTATTTCTCTGCTCATCTAATTGCCCTTCAATATTTGACAGTTCTCTAAGTAATTCAAGATGTTTAAATTTATTTGTCGCTTCAGCTTTAAGAAGTTTTTCACTAATGGTAGTTTGTTCCTTTACTAGTTTATATCTTTTTTTTAGATTTGTTATATTCTTTCTCATTGTCTTCTTCTCAGACTCAATACTCTTCCTTCTACTTAATAGTAGCTCATTTTCAAATTGAATAAGATCAGAATCCAAATTTTTATTTCTATAATTATCAGGAATACTTTTAAGAGATTTTTTTTCTGCTTGAATCCTCAAAATAGATAAATCAATGGAATTTAGCCTTGTATTTATTTCTTCATAATCTGAAGATGCTTTTGCTTTTGACAAAATAACCAGAGGTTGGTTAGATTCTACTTTTTCACCCTCTTGTACAAGAATTTCTTCAACAATTCCCCCCTCTAAATGTTGTATGTATTTGATTCTACTTTGAGGAATTACTTTACCATCAGCTAGGCTTAAAACCTCGATTATGTTTAAATTTATTACTCCAACAAAAAACAACATAAATAAAAATATAAAAACCTTTAGTTTTTTACTAAAAATAGAGATTTGATAGGTTCTAAGACTAGATTTCTTTTCCTCTTCGATATTCCAATTTTTCCATTTATTTTCAGTCATATAAGTAGTATTTTTTATCTGAAATATTTAATATTTGATCATCATTACCAAAACAAATTATTGTTTTGTCGGCTTTTTTAAATGAAGATAATAAATTTAAAACAAATTCCTTTCCTTCTAGATCTAGATGTTCAAGAGGATCGTCGATAATGAGAATTTGTGCATTTTTAGCTAATAGACGAGCATAATGAACTTTTTTATGAAATCCCATCGAAAGGTTTGCATTTAAATTATTTACATAATCAAAATTTGATTTGATAAGAGATTTCTCTAAACCAACTGAATTAATCAATTTCCCAATATCTTTATTACTTAATTCTGGATTTCCTAGCCTAATATTCTCAATTATTGAAGTATTTATACATTTAGTATTTTGAGGTACATAACTAATTTGATCTTTCCACCAATTTGGTGATAGTTTTTGGATATTGGTATTATCAATCCAGATTTGACCTGCCTTTGGAGTGTTACTACCAAGTAAAAGCTTACAAAGTGTACTTTTACCTGATCCATTTGGACCTGCTACAACTGAAATATTCCCTCTTAAAAAATTAAAGTTTAAATTTTGAAAAAGAAATGTAGAATTTTTGTTAAAGTTAAATCCAACATGTTCCAAGATAATATTTCCATAAACCTTACTAAGTTTCATGGTTGAATTATTATTTGCGGACATATTAAAAAAATCTTTGTTAGCTATAAAATACATATCAATATTTTTGATGTGATAATATGATCTTTGTGCATTCATTAATATCTGTAAAGCTCTAGATGCAAAAATATTAAAACCAACTAACGTACCAATTGATAAACTTCCTTTAACAACAAAAATACTACCCAAGCCTATTATAATTATTGAATTAATAATAACTAAAAAATGATTCATGCTATTCTCATAATTGAGTTGTCTAGAAATGTAATCAGTATTTTTAAATTGTGAATCTAAGGCTTTTGAAACATTATATGCCGAAAATTTTAACGCATTTAAAGACCTAAGGAAACTTCCTTTCAAAATTACTTCAGGTATAAAATTGAGAGATCTAGTTTTCTTTTTAGAGTTTTGAAGGATATATTCATTTTTTCTTGTATGTAACTTCAGTTGATATGTTATGGAAAATAATATTATTAACGAAAAAATTGCAGCTAAAACACTATTTAAAAAGAATAATGTAATCAATATAAAAAAAGCAAATAAAAAATCTAAAATATTTGATTGGTTTTGAGAGTTCAATGCCTTAATTAGCTTATTATTAATATCTAGTGACGCACCAAACTTCCTATCATCAAAGTCAACAAAGTTAGTTTTTTCAAAAAAAACTTGTAGGGCACTAATCTTAATTGATTTAACAGGATTTAAAATAATTTTTGAGCAAAAATTATGTCTTATATTTCTGAACATATATTCTAAATAGGCTACGCTTAAAGCTCCTAAAACTAAGAATGTTAGAGTTCCTTCAAGTCCAAATGCAATGTATCTATTAAAAATATGTATTATAAAAATAGGACTTAAAAGGCCCATGCATGTAATTATAAAAGAAAGGAAAATTAATAAACTTAATCCGTTATTTTCTTTTACTATTTTAAGCCAAAATTTCATGATCTATACAATTTTACGAACTATAAAGGGTTGTTGTTAATTCGATTGTGTTTAATAAATCGTTATCATAATTTTCTAAAGTACCTAAAAGAGTTAATTCTGAATCATCGTAATAAAAACTTCCATCATAGTCAGTATCACTCCAGTGAAATATCGCTGAATTAACTCCATCTCCAGTAATAATCATAAAATCCGTAAGTATGGTTTCTGCAGCATCATAGTAGTCATTCGAATCATAAAATGAAAAATTTAAGCCTTTTGAAACTTCAACCGTACTGCGATAGTCACCTGCCGGAATATTATCAAAATTATAATTAAAATTTAAAAAATTTGGTAGTATATTTGAATTTGCATCTATATCGTAAATAAAACTATTACTAGTTATATGTTCAACTCCAGACCTTGAAAAGTAATAATGCGAAGGTTCATATAAAGCCACAATTCTATCACCCGCTTCAAAATCTTTTATTAAATCTATTGCATCTGTAATCTCGGTCATTACAAAATTATCCAAACCTGACCCCCCATAAATTATATCTGATCCTGTCCCACCATATATAGTATCTACTCCGTCTCCCCCATCTATAGTATCCTCGCCCAAACCTCCATAAATTGTATCGTTTCCAAGACCGCCATAAAGAGTATCATTTGCATTACCTCCTTTAATTATATCATTCCCTGTTCCACCACTTATTGTATCAAGGCCATCATTACCATCTAAAACATCATTACCCTCCGCTCCGTTAATAGTATCATTTCCAGCTAATCCTGAAATAGTGTCATTTCCAGAAGTTCCAGTTAAAGTATCATTTCCAATGGTGCCGAGAGTAGATGTAGAATTAGTCGAATTTTCAGATTCCTCTGTTTCATTCGATGATGTATCCTCTATTGTATTATTTTGATTATTATCCTCTGTTTCGTAGAGTGATGGGTCTTCATAATAGATTTCTTGAGAAGGTGTTTCTTCAACATAATCACCTAGATTCATATCGATGTTAAAAACTGGATCAATAAAATCCATTCCATAAGAAGACATTGTTAAGTTAGTTGTCATTGAAGGAGAAGAAAGACCCATATTCCCCATGTCTTTACCGAAAACAGTATCACTAGGTCCATAGAGATTTCCAACAGGTTCATTTAGACCAAGTCCTCCAGTTCCTTGTGCTCCAAATGTATCAAGCGAGTTTACACCGAAGGCATCTTTTATTGTTTCTAAGGAAGTATTTGATCCATCCACACCATTAGAAAATGGGGATCCAGGCAATGTTGGTGACAATGGTGCATCATCAGTTTGACCTTCAGGATTTATATTCCCAGCAAATTCGCCGGCTCCAGAAGCATTTGGAGTTATTTGCTCATTAGCTAAACTTTCGGCTGCAAGTATCTGAACCTCATCGGAAAATTCTTCGTTTATTGTGAGTTCTTCAGTTACATTAGTTGTATCGGTTGTTTCTTCTGAGGCTTCCTGAGTTAACTCTTCCGTTGTAACTTCAGATGAATTTGTTATATCTTCATCACTTTCTACTAAAGTAGAATCTTGTTCATCTCCTAAAATTTCTTCTTCAATAACCTCTTCTTCAACCACCTCCTCCTCAATAACATCACCTTCAACAACTTCTTCGGGATCAGTTTCATCAACTTCTTCTTGAGCAGATTCAGAATCTTCTTCTGCTAAAACCTCTTCTTCACCTTCACCCTCTACTTCGACCTCTGAACTATCTTGCGAATCTTCTTGAGGTGGGGGAGGAGTTTGAGGTTCAGGTGCGTTAATAGGTGTTGGAGGTAAAATTTCCAAAGCATCGCCGTAATTAGCCTGAATTTGAGCTGCAGAAAGAATTATTGGAGGTGGTGGAGGTGTATTAAAACTTGAAATACTAGTTGTGGCTCCGACTTGAGAAAGAGTTTGAGTGCCAGCTGAATTACTTATCGAAATTTGTCCCACAGAACCATCAGAATCTTGAAGTAAAGTAAAGGAATTTTCATTTCCTTCAATTGCTGCCTTTCCTGCTACACTGGTTCCTCTAATACCTATGGTTGCAACTGGCGTTGATACGTTCATTGCTTCATCGCCTGATTTTGCTATTTCTCCACTAATAAAACTAAAAGCTCCTTCTAACATATCAACTGCCATGGTTCCAACACCTGAACTAGGGTCAAAAACAAGCTCATCAAGAACCATTTTTCCTCCATCTGATAATGAAAGTGTGGTCTTGTCAATAAAAGTAATACCTACCGATCCACCAGATTCGCATTTTATCACATCACCCTGAAAAACAGGGTCCCCAGTGGATAATTTAAAGATATTTCCGTCATTTCTTGAAGCATTTACGGTTCCATCAATTGTAGAGACTTCTCCAATGGAAAGAATATTTGATTCATTTCCATCCTGAACATACTGACCAGAAAGTTTTGACTGACTTAAGTGTGAAATAATTGATCCCTTAAAATGTAAACCATTTTCAGTTTCAACTGAGGGTGGCTGATGTAAAGTAAAATAATCTTTCAAAAGAATTTTTTTATTATCGTATTCTGCTATAAGATCTTTATGTGATCTAGTAAAAATGCCCTTTGGAAACCAACTTGGTATCTCACTAAAAGAATTATCTTTAATTTCAAAAATTGAGTCAAAAGAATTATTAAAAGATTCCTGGTTTAAATCCTTAATTATCTCATTAATGACTAAACTCTCCCGAAGATTATTAATGGACAATTTAATATCTACTATTTCCTTACTCAAATTATTTGGACTTTGCATATTTGATAAAAAGCAATCTATATGCCATTCTAAGGAGAAAATATAATTATTTTATAAATTATAATGTAACAAATAATTGTAATTGTATTCAATATATACAGTTATTTAGTGCGTATGTATAATGTAGTATGTTAATTATGATATTTTTCTTAAGCTAAAATTATCAAATTATTAATAATTCTTAATTATACAAGCAATTATTTTTTCAAAATATAGACTTCAGTTACAATCTTTGGACAGAAACATAATATACATTTGTTTAAATTAATTGGATAATATTTATCGAAAGTTTTCCCATTAAGCTAAGTAACGTGTAACTATTAATTAGGACTTCTATTTTAGCACCGATTGCATCAGATTGGGCGTTTATCAATGCAGTTTCACCACCTAAAACATCTAAAAGTGACCGGTTTCCCGCCTGCCTTTCCTGCCTAGCAAGCTCCAAGAATTCTTGAGATATTTTAGCCTGATTATCCAAAAATTGGGCATTTTGTTCAGCAGTTTCTAATCCATCCCAGGTAGTACGAATCATTTGCTTTGTCATATCGTGTTGATCATCAACTCTAGTTTCAGTCGCAAAATATGACTCAATCGCTGCATCCTTTCCAGCATACTCAGAAAAACTAAGATTCAAAGGATAAGATAAGTCAATTTTTGCAGAAGATTCTCTTTTGTGACCAACAATACCCCCAAAATCTTGTTTTTCTGAATGGCTTACAGTACCTTTAATAGTTGGGAAAAGTGAAGCTCTTGCTGTGTTAATTGCCTCTTTGCCAATTTCTTTATTGATTAAAGCTGTTTTCAATGCAGGATTATTAAATAATGCAATTTTTTCTGCTTCTTCAATAGTTTTCGGCAAAAGATTAAAAACAGGTTTTGTTAGGGAAAGGGTGTTAATATCATTTGGAAAAAAACCAAATACATAGCTAAACTCATGCTTTGCAGATGAGAGAATACCCTCGAACTGTATTAATCTTGCTTGTGCACCGGCTAGTTGTGTCTTGGCTTGAAGAACATCAGATGTCAATCCACCACCTGCTGAAACAGCAGCATCTTCCAATTCAGTCTGTCTTTTGATATTCTCTACCGATTGAATTGCGTATTTTACGCTCTCTCTTGACTGTATCACCCTTAAATATGCAGTTAATGCCCTGAGTAAAAGATCATTTTTAATTTGTATTTCAATAGCTTTTGTTTGCTTTAAACCTAACTCAGAGGTCTTAACATTAGAATCTGTAAGTCCAAAGTCCGTAATGAGTTGTGTTATTTTTGCGGTTGCATCTCGAGCTGCAAGCTGTGTATTATTTCCTGAACCATACTTATTAACATGTTCGTGTCCGTAATTTGCTGTCAAATCAAAAGAAGGATAATACCCTCCCTTTGCTTGTTTTAACCTGAAATCAGAAGCTTTAATATCAATTTGAGTTGCTTTAATTAGCTTATGATTTGTAATTACACCTTTCAATGCTTCGATCAAATCAAAATTTTTATTCATTAATGAATGATCATCTGCCTTTGGGTAGCTTACTACAGATAAGCAAGTGAATAGGAAAAATAAAGCCTTAATTATTAAACTTTTTCCAGATATTATCAACATATTTATCCACAGGTTTAATTATAATAAACAAATTAGCACTTGATGAGCTAAATTGCAATAGTTAATACCTTATTTAGTACATGATGAAATCGATAACTCAAGATGTAGTTTTCTTTGTTTAACTAATGTCATGAAGTTTTCAAACAATATCGTACTACATTGCATAAATTTTTGTTCATGCTTTAATCTTTCAGAGAAAATTAATCCAGTACTCCTCTTAAACATAATTGAAACTAAAATATCAACATCTAGTATAATTTTTTCAACAATATCATTAGCAGT
>MDTB01074320.1_pt1 | contig 29639 bp, 19 predicted proteins | sample 811161 | NCBI WGS metagenome assembly MDTB01 (sample SAMN05326650, study PRJNA326480) | marine metagenome | isolation source: seawater | place: Mediterranean Sea | collected 2009 | reverse complement strand
TTTATCACGAAGGACTAGGTTTACAACACCTTTTAAGCGACAATCGTCTTGGTACATTTAATTTCTCCTTTAAAATTGGCGTGATCTGCCAGGGGGTATTGTAGCAACATATGGTTGTAAAAAATATGCTCCTTTTACGTAGTCTTCGTCCCTAATGAAAGCATAACCTTTCATAGAGGACGAAAGAGTGTTATTAATACCAGTATTTGGACCCTTTTTGGGCTCATCTTTCACTTCAAGTATAAAATCTCTAACTTTATTAAAAAGCCAAGGATTAAAATTATCTGAAGCTTTAAAAATATCTATATTTAATTTAGCTTTTGGTACAAGTACAAAATTATTACTTTTAAGCAAAGAAACTTTTACATTTTTTACAACATCTTTTGTTACTGTTTCATCTTTTATAAAAAGTTTTTGTTCAGTTAGTCCTTTTCCCACTAAAAAAGTATGACGAGTATCTTCAAGCAATAATCTTTCTAGTAGAATTTTTGCCTTTGGACTTAGAGACATATCTCTAATTTTAATTTTAGTTTGTGTAGTTCTACCGAAAAGTTTTGATGTAAATGAAAGTGTCTTTGCTGTTTCCTCTGTTACTGCTCGATTGAATAAAAAGAAAACATCTCCAAAAAATCCACTATCTCTATCTTTATTTTGTACTCCTATTTTAGTTCCTAACACCTTTCCTTTTGGGCTTAAAACTAAATTGATTAAATTTACTTTATCTTTTCCATGAATTATTTTTTCAAAGTCTTTTGTAATAAATTCATTGGCTGCATCCCATCCTATAAAACTTTCGAACGCCATTCGTCTATCAAAATCTATATCACTAATAACAAAGACTCTATCAAAATTTGATTTTGCTTTTGGTACAAGAGGAGAAGAGTCTAGTAAATTTAAAGTTTCTTCTGCCGGTTTATTAGGATTTAATTTAGCAATTGCTTTTGATAATATTTGTTCTACTTTTGGTGAGTCAAGTTTTATTGAAGAAGTAATTGAGCTTAAAAATCTATCACTATCAAAATAAAATTTAGAGGGCGTAAGAGCTGCATCTCTAATATCAAATACTTCTCGCTCTCCTCTACCGGGAATTTTTGAAGTACTGCTTAATGTTTTTGCTTTATTGTCTGTTTCTTTAGAAACTTTAAATCTTTTTTCTATGATGCTTGAAAACTTATCAGTGGAAAGTTCAAAAAAAGCAGGATTTATAACTAAACTACTTCTTGATTTTCCTACAGTTTCTCCTTCGCCTTTTGATTTAGTTACTTTTAATTTGCTTCTATCATCAAGTTCTGCTTTTACAGTAATAGTTCTTAGTAATTTTTTGAGCTCTTCATCTTTTGCAGACACTTGATCTACTTTTATCTTTCCTTTACTTGGTAATATTGAAGAAGCCCTAATACTTGCAATCTCTCTAAGAGTTTTATCTAATTGTATTTTATTTAGATCACTAACTGTTTTTGCATTTGTGCTTTCTGTTATTCTATTCAGTAAAAAACTAGAGGCAGAAAGAGAGTTTAATGTTTCTTTTGTTACTTTTGCTTTAGGCACTAAAGTAGAAGTTCTAGCTGTTATAGTATCTGTTGGTTTTTCTTTTATCTCTCTAAGAATTTGTACTATTTCATTTACAAACTGAGCTAATTCTCCTGGCTCATTAATAATTTCACTGCTTGCGGGCAAAGTCTGAGCATTTATAATTTCTTGCGGATGTTTTTTCCAATAGTTAGAATCTGTAGGGTTAGTAAAAAAATTGGGGATGTAAGGATTAGAGTTAGTTAAATTCCATACATATATATTATTTCTTCTATTTGTATACCCGGATGAGTTGGGTACTCCTGTGTAAGCTTCATCCTCAAATACGTTTGCTCCGGACTGTAATCCATAGCCGGGCATCCACCAATAAATCCAACCTCCTGTATTTCCATACCAAAAGGGAGGATTGCTTATTCCAGAAACAAATATTGGTGCTAAAGGGGGTATTTCTGCAGACCCAGATCCTCCTATATTTATTATACCATACTTTGGGTGCCTATTAATTGCACTGAATCCAAGCCACGCAGTGCTATCTAACCAGTAATACTGATCTTCTTGGGCTCCTCCGAAGCCAAAATCTCTTCCAAACCCTCCAACTACACCATGATCTTTTGACAGTCTATTTGCTAACTCATAAAGCGGATATTCTTTACGAAATTGTCTTCGTAAAAATTCTTCTTTAAGAAACTTAGATACTTGCTGCCGAGTTTCTACATTTGATAAAAGACTTTTGGTTTGTAAATGTTCAGCAAAGTCTTGTATGTTAAAAATATCTTTTAAAGAAGATTTTTGTGCAAATTTTATTTCTGTATGTAAAGTTAAACTTTCTTTAAAGGGCTTAAATACTTCTTTTGTAACTTTTTCAGCAATATCAAGAGCATCAATAAATTCTTTTGATATTTTGATTTCTTTAAATACATCACTAACAGCTACTTTTACATTATCAATATTTACTTTCAGTACTACAAATAACTCTAATCTTAAATCTAAAAATTGTGGTGTATTTGCTGATGTTCCAGATATTAAAGGGCTGACTCCTATATTAAACCCCTCTAATAAAGGCTCATTCGATACAGAAGTCGTGCCCATTCTAAGGCTGGTTGAAGAAATCTCTTTAAATCTAGGATCATCTTTTGCCTGCGAAAGCAATAAATTAATTTTAGATTCTAAAGACATTTTACACCGCCACTAATATTTCTAAAACCTCCGCTGCTTTTAATTTTGGAGTATTTTCAATTAATCCAAAAAACTGTGCAGTATTTGAAGTACGTTGCCTTAAATCTGGAAGTGTAGACTTTGCTCTCTTTAACCTTGGAGAGTTATGTAATATAGGCTCCATAGTAAAAATAAGAGTCTTTTTCATGTTCCAAAATCATCTCGAACTTTGAAATCAATTAATTCAAACACACTCATAATTGATCCATCTCCAAGAGTGAATTCAATTTCTCCTTCATAAAAGCCTTCTTCCGTACTATTGTTTGTCAAGAAAGCGGACAGAGGAAAAACAAGTATACCATTAGACAGAGTAGAAGCACTCGTATCCAAAGCAATAGTTGAAATTATGGCTGTAGTACCTTTTTTACGAATACGTAAATTTATACTTCCAGAACCTACAAAAGCCTCTCCAGTATCAGAGCGAGTTACAGTCGCTTTTAGCTGGGGTCCGGTATCGCCTTTTACTACTTGAATTATATCCATTTGTTTTTCGACTTACTCCTAGAGGAGGCTTTTAGTACAATTAAGATGATTATATCAACCGTAACATAAAATGTCAAGATTTATTTTTAGCTAGTCTCATATTTACTCAGTAGTATTGGTAAGATCTCCTAGATGCACTCTTAAGTTGTTTCCTTCGAAAATTTTAAGAGAATTTTCTAGTAAAAGCATTCTACTAGTACTCAGCCCTGTCTTACCAATATTCAACTTGTTTGCTGCTATTGAATCTGTTGATATATTTCCACCATCAATTGTGGTGAAATTTTGTCCTCCGTCATCAGAAAATGCTCCGCTTCCATTTATACCTGACGTACTATGAAAAGTAACAAGACCTGTAAAATTATGTCCGAGAGTTGCGGCTCCAAAAGTTAATCCTCCGCCACCTGATGTACTTGTTGCATTTGGAGTTCCATCACTATCAGAATCTATTTCCTCAACAGAATAACGAGCATAGTAATACTGTCCTTGCTGCCCGGGCTTCATCTCTGGAGGACTTAATTGCCACCCGCTTGCAAGTGTGCTAGAACCTCCGCTAACGAATGGATTGGCAGCTCCCCAAGTATATGTTACTATACCGCCTGATGTAGGGGCAGAAGGAGCCGAAGCAGTAGCTACATTGTAGTATACATAGCCTTCTGCAGTTCTGAATCCATTCGATCCTGAGCCATCCTCTCCGTTAATACCTGTATTAACAACTACAGGAATTTTCAAATTTTTTGCGGTACCGCCGTCTTGAGTAACATTTGCTTTTATAATAATTTTTATATCAGAGGAGATTTGAGCTACTGATCTATTATCTTTTAACTGTGTAACAACAGTTATGCTTTTGCTCCCCGTATTGTTATTGATAGTAGGAGTACCTATACTTTGAATACTACCATTTACATTTACAGCCCCTGCGCTTTCAGATTGTCCGGCTTCAAATGCAATTGCACTATTTATTGATATTGAGTCATCAAAAGTTACTTGTTGAGTACTATTTCCACTATTACTTGGACTAAGGGTAGTTAAAGTGGCTAATAGTTTTGTAAATAAAACAGTAGAAGAAGAAGTAGCTATACTTGCTCCAGCCAGTCCTTCTCTTGATTTAGTAATAACATAAGTATAAGTTATTGGTGCGTGAGGATCCTGTCCTGAAAAAGTAGCTTTTACGTCAAAACTTTCTCTATCAGAGGTCCAATTGCTCACGGCACCGTTATATGGTCTTACTGTATAACTTCCAGTAATTTCATCTATTCTAAATTCCAATCCACCTTGTGTTTTAGTACTATATGACCCGCCATCAGATCCTCCTACTACTTCGAAAGTAAGTTGACTATTGTTTGCATTTTCAGTTGCAGTGCTTATTTCAGTTCCATTTCTAAAAACTTGGAATCCTCCGCCTGCACCAGCTATTCTTCCGTTTACAAGTGGATCTGTTAAGTGTCCTAGGACATTTGCAGGCTCAATATGAGAATAGTTTGTAAGATTACTCGAAATTCCCTCACTAAGTCTTGTAATTGTAACAGTATCTTGAGCTACTATACTTGCAAAATTATCATCTGTCTCAGTCAACTGAACTCTAATCAGTACAGTATCATTACCTCCTACAGGCTCATCTGCATCCGCAAGTGTAAATTCATTAGCATTAGAACTAAGATATGGATTAGTAGGATTGGCCGGACCCTGTTTAGAAACAAAACCATTACCATCATTTTTATCAACCAAAAACTCTACTTTCCAGTTAGAAGCCGCTATTGCTGTACCTGCATCATCCTCGAATGGCTGAATATCAACTTTACATGTAACAGTTGAATCTGCACCCGACTGGGTAAGATCGTCTTTAGGCATGAATTGAAAATTTGGTATCAACTTAATCGCTCGTGCATTTCTACCAACATCTCCAAAAATTCCAATAATTACAGGAGTAGTCCAAGTTTCTGTAATACTATCTGTTGAATCTGAATCTGGAACGGTAACAAACTGAGAAGCATCTGTGCTTGTAGTCCTTGTTGGAGGAAAAACTCTCTTTGAAATTTGCCACAAATAACGATTGCTTGCAGTTGGAGATTGAGCTGATACTGTCCAAGCACTGTCCGAAATTTGGTCTACTGTTCCATCAGTAAAATTATATCTTGCTGTGGGTAAAGTTCCAGGAGAGCTTTGACTATTATTTATTCTATGAAGATTTACAATTTCTGAACCTTCAATACCTTCAATTGATTTACTTAAAGTTTGAAGTCCTTTTCTAACTGTTTCAACCCCGTTTATTTTTGCTCTTATTAAATAAGTAATTACTTCTCTATCATCAGTAGGATTAGTATTGCTTGAGTGTAAATTAAACATAGTGTGATTACCAATATTAATTACACTATTCGCAGGAGTAGCTGAAGAATCTATAGATATACCTCCAATAGTTAAATCAGCTCCACTATTTGTTATACTTTCAAAATACCATTGATTATCTTGTAAAGTTGTACTGCTCGGCTTACCCACAGCAGTAGAATTACCTACATAAATAGCTGGAGTGCCTCCAAGTAATACTTCTATTGTTGTTCCTGAGTCTGGAATAACTTCTGTAGCATTTGAGCCTATATTTCCAAACTTATCTGTATTATAGGGGTGAGTACTATTCGGTATACTAATACTGACTCCATCTGAGCCTGCTTTTTGACCAATAACAGAAGTAACATCAGTAGCTTTTATATCTGAACTAGCTACTGCAGTTCCAGGTGTCCATCCATCTGGTTTTTCTGCGACTTCTACCTTAAATACTTTTGGATATGTATTTGCTACAAAAGTAGTAGGAATTTCGAACTCAAAACTATCCGTATCAGCAGAACTCGCTTGTCGCCAGTCATAATTGGCCAAAGTTCCGGGACTTCCTGTTCCCTCTGTAAGTGTTATTCTATAAAGAGGAGCTACAAAACCATTGAAAAATAAACTAAAATCAATGAAACCATCACCATCAGGGTCTAGGAACTTCGGGTTTGTTCCCACATTATCATATAAAATACTACTATCACCTGCAACTATTCTAGCAGTTTTTCCATCGAGACCAATCGCCCCATCTTTTATTTTTTCTATCAGTACAGTATTACTTATAGTTTTAGCAGTATTTGTAGGATCACTAGCATCTCTTACAGTTACAGTAAATTCTAACGGAGTTCCATCTCCAAATGCAATAAGACCTGCGCCTGTATCAACTTGAAAAGATTTTACTCCTGTTGCGCTACCGGCTACAAAAGCTGTATTGTTTGCTGGAATAATTCCATCGCCCGGAGCTGAAGTTAGTTGTGTCCATGTACTATTATCACCTGCAATATTAAATTCTGGATTTGCATATCCAATCGCTGTAATATTGACAGTTAAATTTTGATACAGAGGCCCTCCTCCTGAGTCAGATAACTGAATCGGAGTTGTTTCTCCCCCATATCGAATAAATGCTACATTTGCCTCTGCAATAATTGCTTTTTCATTAGTGAGATCAGTTCGCACATTACAAAAACTTTCATAGGTAAAGGAAGGAGTTCCGCCTGTATACTTTAATTTTCCAAGAAGAAAATCAGCTGTAGGATCAGGACGAAGCTCAGGAAGAATGAAAGGTTGATTTGTAATCTCAGTTGTTAATCTATCTCCGGCTATCCAACCTGAATACGCATCACTTGTACTATAAGCAACATCTACTATAATTTCATTGTCAAAAATATGGAGTATCTTTCTATATTTTCTAAATCTTACAGAATTATCTTGGTGAGAAGTTGACTCCCCTGAATGAGTACGAACATAATCACCCACTTGGAAAGCTGAAGCATCTGCAACTGTAAATCGTGTTTTTCCATTTAAATTTGAATCTGTACCTTGAAGGTTAAAACTATCAATAAATGCAGAAGTTGAATGTTGTTGAGCTACAGAAATATCTGAACTAACAGTATTAAAAGTACGATCTAGAAAAATAGTTTGAGTACTATTGCTCGAATCATACCCCTCTATTCCGGTAATTCTTGCGGCCATATTTCCAAAAAACCAAATTATATCTGTCAGAGATAATGGGGTAGACGTGCTAAGGGTTACTTTATTTGTTCCTTGTTCTGATGTTGCTAGTCCTTGTTCTGTGGGAGTAATATGACTACCGTTAGTTCTTCCATTTCCCCAAATATGATTCTTTTCACCTTGTGCAAAAAATGTATTTGGAAAGTTTTCATTGTATTTAAGTTTATTTAAATATGTTTGATCATACCAATAATCAACATTTAATACAGGGTCTTGAACAAAATTAATTAATCTTAAACGAGGACTACTTGTGTTATATCCTATAATTGCAAGAAAAGCTTCCTCACTTGCATATGGATAGTCACGAGGGTCATTCGCATCAGTATTTGGGCCCCACCATGGATGAGGTTGTCCGTTTTCCGCAAATTTTAAGGCCAAAGCATACCAATCAGCCGTTTTATGAGTATTATTAGTTATAGCAGTTGAAATAGCATCTGTATCTGTCGGAGAATAAAACAAAGGCGAAGAAGATTCTAGTCCTGCAGTAAAAATACCAGGAGTTGTAGTGCTATCATGTACAATAAGCTCTTTAGAATTTATTTTCCCTCCTTTTAACAATCCTTTAAATCTTTCATGCGTTCCTTCGTAAAAATCTTCAATAATAACTTCTGCACTAACTGGAACTGATCTATTTCCAATGTCATCTACGGAATAAACTGTAAATACATAAGAGCCGCTTTGTACGCCATCTATTGGATAGCTAGTTTGGTCTAAGCGCACTAATTCAGGAGGATTTTTAGTTGTATCCTCTAATTCAAATTCTTTATAAAGACCACTAGTTGGACGATCCCAAGAAACAATTATTTCTTCCCCATTTTTATTAAAGTCAGGGATTCTTAAAATTCTTAAATTAGTAGGGGGAGGAACTTCTTCACTGACTTGAGAATTAAGAGGATCTGGAATAGCTAGGTTGAAATTTGATTCTATTGTATCAAACTTACCTTCATAATATTCTATTCCCGTAAAATTATAAACACTATTTTCTTCTTCCGCGATGCTAATAATTTTGTACTCTTTTGGACTTTCTTTAGTAATAGGATTATCTTTTATACCCCAAATTGTTCCTTTTTCTATTAAATCAATTGCATCTTCTGATTCTGGGTATGTTACAGTAATATCTTTAGGAGTAATACCAACCCAATTATTATTTATCTCTGCAGTAATTACTCTAGTTTCTGGAAAGTACTCTACCGAAATAGTGTTTCCATTCGCATCATATGAATTATTTACTAATTTTTGAATATCACTATCGGATCCCGTAAAAGTAAATAAAGTACCTGCTTCGTTATATGCTTTAGGTAATTTATCCCCTTGATTATAGACAACACTATCTATTGTTACAGAAGTTGATTGAGAAAGAATAACACTACTATCAACAACTAAAAATGAAATTTGTTTATCTGTTAGTCCAAATAAATTACCATCTTTTGTTGTTACCTCTCTATCAATTGTAAATGTCTGAGTGCGCTGCCCACTACTAACTGTGCCAGCTTGTGCTTCTGAAACACGCCCGCTAAAAGATACTCCAAAGTCATGATTATCTTGAACAGTAATTATATCGCCAACAGTTAAAAAAGCTGAGTTTAAAGATGATTGAAAACTTACTACCTCTGTTTGATTAATAGCTGTCCACAGTTTCCATCTACCATATCGAATTGCTTGTCCTTCGGAAGTGCATCCAAAAGCCGTAGCCTCTTCTTTTACTAAAGTTCCTGTATTAAGAATATTTTGCCTGTCCTCTATTATTAAAGGCTCTAATTTATAGTCAGCGTCAGGATTATTCCAACTTACAGTAATTTGATTTGTACGAGTTTTTGATCCTGATGATTGATATTCAAATCTTCCGTCGATTACATTGGATCTATTAAAAGCATATACAGGAGTTTTCTTTTCATCAATTACAGGACTTAGCTCTCCTTCCATCCAGTAAAGCATGGCTCGAAAGTTAGTTGCTATATCTTTAAGAATTTTATAAGCATCAGTAGCTTTTTGAAAGTAAAAATTACCTCGAAAACGAGGTTCTAATCCACCTCTTCCATCAGGAACTAATTCATCACAGTATCTTGCAATTTTATAAAGAGAATACTTATTAATATCTAAAGATTTTACAAACTCTCCCAGTCCATATCTATTATTTGATATAAAATCATAAAAAATCCAAGCTGGATTATCTGTATATACTTTATTTTTTTTAAAAGTTCCTGTCCAGATTCCTGAGTATAAGTCTTTTACATCTGGAAAAGTATTATTAGCTAGTAGTCCTTTTTGTTCTCTTGTTTGATAATTATCAGGAATAAGAACTTTCATTCCATAACATTCATATCCTCTTTCAGGGGGAGAATCAAAACTTTGTGAGCTAAAATTAACATTTGCTACGGCTGTATAAGGGTATGTTAGTTTGTCTTGTACAACTCCAAATATTTGATTGCAGCGACCACTCTGCATAGCTTGATTTGCGACTTTAGATTTCCACGCTAAATTTTGTCCCGTATGAATATCATTCTGTCCAGAGCTATTTCCCCAAGTATGTGCTCTACCATTATCTTTATCTGTCATACTTTCAGAATTAGTAATTCTTGTTATAATAAGATCAAATTTTACAAAGGGTTGATACTGCTCTAAACTTATTTCATGACTAAAACTAACATCAGTTAGATGTTTTCCTCCGTGACCAAAAACGTTTTGTCCTTCTACTACACTAAAAGGTCTATTTGGCCCCATTGCTTCATTACAGTCACTAGCCGCTTGTGCTTCTATTGCATGATTTCCTTCAAAAGTAACTAACTTGCCGTCTCTACCATCGGTACTATTGTCTACTTGAAGAGCATCTGCTCCATATTCATAGTAAAATCTTCCTTGTATAACATAACCTGCTCCTGCATTATGTTTATCGCCGTTTCCTGTAAAAATTTCATAAAGACCCGAAGGATAGTTAAACATTATTAGTACAGTATCTATTTCTGAAGATTGCGCCCCAGAAAAAGAAACTGTTTTAGAAACTCCAGCATGAAGTTCGCCGGGAGGATCTATAGATACTGAAGTAGTTCCTACACCATATAATCCTGTAATTGCTTCTTGTTCTACATTACCATTTCTAAATTGATACCCAGAAGACCTATGTTTTGATTCTGCAGCTTGATTTCTTGAAGCACTAATATTGAATTTTTTATTTTCAAAGTCAAATCCTGGTCTGTTATCAACATTATACGGAGCAGAGTTACGAGGGTCCGCGATTATAGTTATAGTCTTTGCTGTAGTATCTATAGTTTTAATTTCATATACTTGCGAAAAAGAAACGTCTATCTCAGATTTATCTTGATTTACAACAAAATTTGCTCTAGAATTATAAAATCTTACAATAAAATAATTCGCACCTATCTCTGTCAGCATTCCATCTACAACTCTATCATTTTTTCCTGTAACTGTGACCTTGGTTATTAGATTTCGATAGCCATCTATTCCGCTTCCTAGGGAAGATTCTGGAGTTTGCATACCAAGTAATCTATTGGCATTTGTTTTAGTATTTGCTGCTACGGGAAAATTATTTGGAGTTGCAGTAGAATTAGAAGCATCCCAATTAAATTTTGCTTCTTTATACCCATAAGAACTTCCCCATCCTGTTTCTTTAGTAATATCTGACCAAAGAGACCCTTCCATGGAAAATATATCAAAAATAGTTAAAAATCTTTGTCCTAAATCTGAATCAGTTTTCCATATAAATCCTGCTCCAAACTCGGAAACATTTAATGTATGTCCAATTTCGGTAGTTCCATTTTCAGCTAAACCTTTTTTAGCATTGGCTGTAATATTAGAGGGACTTTGATATTTAATACTTTCTCCTGGTTCTGAATAATATGCAGAAGTATCAAAATTAAACATACTATCATTGTTTAGATATATGCTTGCGCCGCCTCGAACCAATCCTTGAATAGGGCCTTCTGAAATCATATCAGTTAGAGAGATTTGTTGCTCAGTAAATCCTCTACCCACAACTCTACGCAAGCTATTATTGCCTGGGTAAGCTTTTCGTCTGTCTCTTCCTAAAATACTAAACGGCATTATCTATCTCTCCGCACCGTGCGCACTCGTGATTCATTTGCATTAGTGGTAGCGTTACCATTTGCACTATCAGTATTGCCACTTCCTGAAGTAACTCCATTAGACCAGTTTCTACTATGTGAAGCCCCTGCTACTTCAAAACTAATAGGTTGGCCGGGAACTCTTAATTTTCCATAAAGAACAGGTACAGGATCCCCTTCAATAATATTTTGTTCTGCACCATTAAATAAATAAGACTCCTCTTGGTCTGCATCTGTAGAAGGATCAGGCGCCATCATTTGTTGAAGTCCCATAGTAGCTAAATTTACGCTCAACATAGCTACAAATTTTCCAAATCCTGTAAGAACTGTTGTTGTTGCTCCTGATGCAAGAGTAGCTGATTCTGTTAACGCTAAGGCTCCAGTTTGCATTCCAGGAATTAGAAAAAGAGAAGCAATTGCAAGAGCTGCTAAAATTTTAGCAGGACCGCTTTTTGATCCTACAGGAAGAGGAGTTATTGTAATATCCCCTTCATTTATAGTCATTAATAACTCACGTTCGTATTCTAGTTTTTCTCCTGCAATATCTATTTCAAAACCTATATTTTGTTCGTGTTTTTCTACTAAATATTCTCGAAAATTTGAAAAATTAGCATCTAGACAAGAAAATATCTCAGGTATAGAAGTACAGTCGATATTTAAATGAGGAATAAATCTATCCCCTAATTCTCCTTCTAAATAAACATTACGCTGCATATCTATATACCCTATTTATATATTTTGCCCAACTCGGAAATAAATTTTCACGGCATGACAATCGACTTTCTGCATGATGATAAAATATATCATTACCTAAATAAATACCACAGTGATTTGGTATATCTGAGTGCACTGAAAAAGTAATTGCATCATTTGGAGCAATATTTTCAAGATTTACTTCTCTAAATCCCCACTCTTCCATCATTTCAGTGCAAAAATAATCTATTCCTTTTTTCCACCAGTTGTCTTCAAACAATACTCTAGATTTTATTTTTATTCCTACGCTTTTTAAATAATCTCGTGAAGCTTCAAAACAATCATAAACTCCAAAAGAATATTCTCTACCGTATAAGTCTACTAAGTTTTTTTCTGGTTGTAAAGTATTTAATTCCATCCCGGGGTATGAGAATATATAATACGGAATTCCTAAAGTATTGCAGTGTGCTATATCTGCTTCGCTAGCTTTTGAGTCACTATCTGGATGATTATGTATAATTCCTATAATATCTGAAGTTCGATGTATTTTTAGATATTCTGCAGAATCAATTACAAAATTTTCATTTTCTTCTGCGATATTTGTACATGGAAACCATTGAGGCTTTCCCTTTTGAACAGCAAGTATTCCACACGCTTCTTTTGGATACTCTCTAAAAAAGTGACGTTCTATTTCGTGAAAAAATAAATCAATCATCTAAACTTACGTGTTCCTGGGAACCCTCCAAAAGGCAAGCCAATTTTAGTATCAAACCTACCGACACTTCCCCAGCCAAGCTGAACAGTTGTATTCGGAGTTGTTGAAGTATCTGTTACAATAGAAGTATTCCCTATCATTCTAGACTGATAACGAGCTTTACAAGAAGATAATAATTTTCCACAAACATCTGCTGATACCCAAAAAAGAGAATTCAATCCAGGAGGATTGATTTTAGATCCATCCGAAGCATCAGCAGCCCGATTATGTGGTTGAATTGCTTTCCATATATTCCCTTTAACTGTATTCGTAATTGGGTCATTAAACGTATAATAAACATAAGAACTCTTTCTATCATCTAGTGAATTTACACTATATGTTTTACCGACTGCATCAGTATTCCAAATAGTGAAAGGACGTACTTTCTTCCAATAGACACTTACTTCCTGTAAAGGATTATTTGCAGGAACAGCTGCAGTGGATAAATAAAATTCTCCATTACTATCTTTTGCAAAAACTCCCTCTGCAAATTGCTGACTAGAATTATGAGTTGACAAGCTTAAACTATTTAAATAAGTCTCGGGAACAAAAGGTTCATCATCAATTGAAAAATAAACTTCAGCACTAACTGTAGTTACTGCTGTTACACTCATTCGAAGATAGCTTACAGTATCTTTACTTGTGTCTGTGCCTGAATGCCATAAACGACTTGGTAATGTAATAACATTTCCTACAGAATAACCAGAGCCGGGATGAGTTACAGTTATATTAGTAATTGCATACCCATTCGGGTGTGAGTTAGCTTGTTGTGCGGCTCCTTTTGATAAACTAATTGTAAATTTAGCCGGATCTGCTAAGGCCGTATTTGGATCTGTAAGTAGTACATTTGTTATAACTGTAGTAGCAGGTAGATTAAAATGTCTATTTGCCTCAAATTGTTCTTGACTTCCATCAGCATTGGTTCCTTGTCCATCATAGCTAGAATTAAAAGAAAGCCCCATAGTACCACTTGACGTCTGCATGCCTCTAACTGGATCAGTAGCGCTAATAGTGCTTATTTTATCTTCTCTTACAAGAGTATCCCAGTCACATGCACTTCGAGTTTCTAAATTACCTGTTGCATATCCTCTATAATACCAAGGACAATATTTTCCTGTTACTTGTCGAGCAGGAATTCTTGCTCCCGCTAAGTCAAAAGGAGAGGCTAGTTCAAAAACAACCATTAATTGATTTTTAGAGGTTATTCTATCTAAAACATAAATAGATTTTTTAAATTCATATGAATTTGAGGGAGAAGATCCACTTCCAAGAGTAATATACTTAAATAAAGTTTTTCTCAAAGTAAGTCTTGACCCTAATAAGTCTTCTAAATTGTTTAAGGGGATTTCAGAATCTGATCTTAACAAAGAGTTTACATTTGGAAGAGATAAATTAGGTCTATTTGATGCTCCTTCACTTGTAGTTTCAATTCCGCTTACTTCCATAGGAAAAGCCAAATAACTATTTCCACCAAACTGTATGGCTTCACTAGAATTTTCTGAATGAAATCTATAAGTTGTACTATTATACTCAAGTTCAAAGAGAGTAATTAAAGCTTCGTCGCTTTCCATTGAAAGATCTTGAGCTTCTTTTGCTATAAGATGGGTAGTATTTGTTATACTCATGGCTCATAAACTCGTCTTAGTTCTGCACTTATTGAATGAATTGAAGATTGTGCGGCTGTTAAACTATAAGAGTCGCAAACTACATTAATGGGCTCTCTCTGTAAGGTAATTGAAAAACTTTTTGGAGTTTTTACATCTAAAAATGCAGAAATCAGTTCAATTTCTTCCCATGTTCGATTATTTATATTCATTGAAAACTTTTCTACTTTTGTATTTATACCATCTTTTATTCTTTGTTCATATCCATCCCCAAACTGTGCAGTAAGAACTCTTTGTTCTGATTCTTTTGAAAAGCCTCGATCAAAAGTTATTTCTTTTTCTGTAGCAGAGCTTGGAAATAAAACAGAAATAATATTATTATAGGCATCATCAGACCCCGCACCTGAAGTAGGAAATCGTAATACTAATTCGTCAAACAATGCATCTGCAAACTTATCTGCTTCTGTACTTGCAGAAGTATTTTCAACAGGTTTTGGTATTGTAAAACTGAACTTACGAGCCATTATGATACTCCATACGGATTTAAAATTCCGCCAGATCTTTTCTGATTTTGTAATTCTGCCTGCACTGCGGCTGCTACTACTGAGCCAAGTTCTGCTCCTTGTTGATCCGCTCCTTGATTCTGTACAGACGAAGTACCTCCTTCCATATTTACATTTACAGTTACATTATTTTGTTGGCTTCCTGCACCGTTTAAGTCTACAGGAATTGCACGATTATTTGGAAGAGGCACAACTGCTTCTGTTCCGTGTAACATAGCAGGATATCCTGCTTCTCGTCCTCGTGCAATTCCTCCGCCTCCGTACGACTCGAATACTCCTCCATATCTGCCTGTTAGTCCAGCCCCCATACCAGGAAATACAGCGCCTAAAAATGAATTAAAAGCTGATCCTGCTAAAGAACTAACAAGACTCGCAACTACTTGCCGCCCTGACCATTCAAAATTGGAAGAAATAACATTTGCTACTTGATTTCCTGCTGTTGTTAATCCTTCTTTGAGTATAGTGCTTCCTGCTTGACTTCCCTCTTTTATGTCATCTGCTACTGTGGTGGATTCCTTAGGTTTATTTGCTGTCGCACCGTGACCTCGACCACTGCTAACCCGTGTAGCAGTAGTACCTTCTGGAGTACTTATAACATTTACATTTAGGGCACTATTAGCTGCCACACAGGAGGCAAGCTTGGTCGAAGCAGCAGCAGTAGCTTGAGCCTCCACGTTATTGGCATTTTCTACTTCTGGCTTAACGTAGTCCTCTGGTAAAACAGCTTGATTTGCATTAAGATTATTCATAGCTTGGGCTCTTCTATCTGCCACGGTGGCATCGTCCCCGCGCATTGCAGCCGCTACTAGGTTTGCATGGAATTCTCCAGCTTCTTTAAGCTTATCAAGCATCGCTGTAGAAGCTTGATCTATAGCAGAAGTTTGTGTGTCTTTTGCGTTTTTTAATGCGTTCTCTGCTTCTGCCAAAATTGTTTTATAAGTTGTCTCAATATCCTCTTTAGTAATAGGCTTTGCTTCTTCTTCACCAAAAAATTTAGATAATTTTGCTTTTAAGGGGTCAATAATAAACCGAGCAGTCATTTCATCTCGAATACTGCCTAAAACTCCTTTTGCAGCATTTTTTAAAACATCTGCAGCTTTTACCGTAGAGTCTCCTAAAGAATCAATTACTCCATTAACTGCGTCTCCTAGCCCATCTGAAAAAGCTTCTCCAGCTTTTTTCATAACTTGTATACTAGGCTCTAACGCGGTTACTGCTAGCTCTGCTGATTGTAGTCTTAAATCAATCTCAGACATAGCTTGATCTTTTGTTAGTTTAGCAAGAACAAGTGCGTGCTTTTCAGACTCATTATACTGCTCCCCCATTGCTAAATGCACTGCTGCTAATTTATCATACTGGGCCGCAAGCGCCTTTCCTTTAACATCACCTGTATTTCTAGCTTCTGTTGCTTTTACTGCGGCCTCTTCTGCAGCAATTTGTGATTTTAAACGAAGTAATTCATATTCTAAATTAATTGCATGTACTTTCTTTTTAAATTCGTCTTCAATCAAGACTTTCTTAGCATCTTCAAAAGCTGCTTCTCTAGCTAAAGTAGCGTCAGCAGTAGCTCTTTGTGCATCAAAAAAAGGATTTAATGTTTCCTGTCTTTTTATCCGTAAATTATCTTCTGTAATTAGCCTTCGTTCTTGCATATTTAATATGTCTTGCTGTAACTTTATTTGTTTTGAGAATTCTGTGTTTAGTGCTTTATTGGCAGAAGCTAAGTCTGCAGCCATTTGATCATTAAATATAGCTTCTCTTAAAGGTTTTAGTCTTTCTTCCAACATTAACTGTCTTAATGTAAGTTCATACTCTTCTTTTGCCAGCCTTAACTTGTCTTCTGTTTGTTTCTTTTGTATATCGTCTTGCGCTGTTTGAGACATCTTTAATACAAGTAAGTCTGCTTCTATTTGATATACTTTTAATTGAGCATCTTCTGCAGCAAATTGTGCGTTTAAGGCTTGTCTTTCAAAACTTAAAGCTTTTTCTTTTTGTCCTACTCTTTGTATTTGTATTTCTAATCCTTTATCTTCTATTATATTATGCTCATTTGCTAAAGCGTTTCGGAATATCTGTAGCCTTTTTTGTAATTCGGCAGGAGTAAGAGCATCAAATTGTGCATCGGTAAAGTCGCCCGTCAACTTGGCAGCTCTTTTCATAGCTGCAATTTCTTTGTCATCCGGGCCATACGGTTGTTTCTCGCCTGCTAAAGTTCCGAACTGAGTATTTGCCACTTTTTCAAATGTAGTATTTATATTATTTAAATTTCTATCTATTTCATCTAGAGCACTAAAAAACCCTTGAAAATTACTACTTTTTGGCACAAAATTTCTAGAAGCCTCTCCAAAAGCTAATGCTGCTTTTGTTATTGCATCATAAGCATTTCCTAAACGAGCAGCTTCTCCTTGTGTTTTTTGCATAGCTTTTACTTGTTCGAGTAAAGACTCTTGTAACTTTCGCCCGGCTTCTTGTGCTGCGTCTACATCAAAACCATCTAGAAGAGCTTGATAATTTGCTATGTCGTCCGCTAGCTTATTAATTGCTTCCTCACTAGCATCTGTTGCTAGTCCTGTATTTCCAATTAATTCTAGTGTCTTTCTTAAATGAGGAATGGAACTTTCAAGGCCTTTTGCATAGGCCATATTTTGTTTTCCAACGTCTGTTGTAGATATTGCAAGTGCATTACTTTTATCTGCAATAATCTCAAGACGTTTAGCGTGTTTAGCCAAAGGACTGTTCATCTGCTCATACTGAATTCTTGCTCTTTCAATACCTGCTTGCAAAGGGCTCAGGCCTTTATCGATATTTTCGATCATCTGTTTTGTTTGTGCTCTAAGAGCCGCACTAGTTGCTACTGTTTCTTCATTAAGGTCCGCCATAGTTTTTATGGCACGCTTACCGAAAGATTCGTCTTCTCTCAACGCTGCAGTTTGTGGCATATAAACTTGAAAATCTCTAGTACGCCTACCTGCCTGAGCTGTAGTTCCACCAAGAAGTTCTCCTGCGTCCCCAATATTAGCTATTTGGTCTCTTCCAGCTTTTTCTCGCATTTTTGCTCTTTGTTCTTCAACGTAAGAAAGTCTTTCTATAGCATCGCCAAATTTATTTGTATGAGTAATTAAAGGAGTTAGATTTATATTCGAAAGTAAACTCATTGATCTATTTATATTTGTTAAAACATTATCTGTTTCTACAAAACTGGCATTTACTTCAACAATAGCATCTCGTTGTTTTTCAAACTTTTTTGTTAAACTCTCTGTACTTTCTTCTGCGTCTTTTAATTGTTCTGTAATTAAAAAAGTTTTTCGAAACTGTTTACCCAGCTCTACTACCATTACAATAAGACCTGCTATTGCGATAGCGCCTATTAGTTTATTAATTACCGCCATTACCGCCATAGTCAATGCTTTTAGTGTGCCCATAGCTACGCCGTACTGAACTACAAAGAAAGCGAGTTGTGCATGCCAAGAAGCAAACATTCTCATAAAAGCATTTTTACCTGCTGCTTCCATTCGAATAGTTTGAGCTTTTATTTGTGCTAAATCTGCCAGTATTGCTTGTGTTTCCATTTTTGACATATTTATAATTTTTCCAGTCTTTTTCCTGGCATCTATTTCTATTTCTTTTAAAATTTGTTTTGTAAATCGTCCTTTTTTTACCTCTCCTGCTATTTCACTACCATGTTGAGTCTCTGCAGCTTTCATTAATCTCTTTCTTGCTGCTGCTCCTTCTTTCGCAGTATTCATTAACATAGGCCCTGCAGGGGCAACAGCTTTTATAATATTAAGACCAAGAATCCCCATTACTGCGCCTACAGCCATTATATTGTCTTTAAATGCTCCTGCTATAAAATTAGCTACAAAAGCTATGGGCTCAGATAATTCTTTAAATGTGTCTCTAAATGCGGCGCCAAACTGAGTAACATTATTTACAGCATCACCAACATCTTGAAATTTAGCCTCACCTTGGTCTAGTACTGCATTTACTACAGCTTGAGTTTTCTCAAATTGTGTTAAGTCTTTTACATTTTTATTTATAGCATCAGCATAATCAGCAGTTGCTCTCTCCAAACGAATAATAATACCTAATTCATCAAGTAGTTCTGGTTCTGCTTTGATTGCACCACGAGTAAGTCGATTAAATGAATCAGTAACATCTCTACCAAGAATTGTACCAGCATTTTTTGCAACTCTACCAAGTCTTTCTAGCTGATCTGCATTTAATCCTGCGGCCTGACCAATTGCTGCAGCTTGGGCTGCTTCTTTAAATGCAACCATTCCCGCCGTGGCATCTTGAATGTTTGAGGTCATCAACTTCATTGAGACCCCAGTACTAGAAGAAAGTAATTCTTGTCCTCTTATAAGAGCTGCCATATCTGCCGCATTTTTTAAGAACTCAAAAGCAGCAGAGAGAGCAAAGACACTTGCAGCAACAGTCGCGTAAGCACCAACCAAGCCACCCATTCCTTGAGACATTTTAGAAAATTCTTTTGTACTATTTGACGTAGTTTTAGCAGCGCCTTTTAAATTTCGATCAAGGGTACGAGTACTTCTATCAGTACTTTGGGTAGAACCATCTACTCCATCCAAGGCAGAGCGTAGTTTTTTTGCAGACACAGTAGCTTTCTGCATTTTTCCATTAACTACAATGTCGATTTCAATTTTCTTTGCCATTAGCCTTTTACATTATGGGTGTAGTTTTTTCCACCGCTTTTTGTTTTGCGCTCTTGTGCTTTTCGTTTTCTGTCTGCTTGTTCTGCTCTATACGATACAAGAAGACTTTCATATTTTTTCATAATAAAAAGAACAGTTTTTCTATCTGAAACTTCATACAGGTTAAAAAAGTATTCAATACCATCCCAGTATTTTCCCATATATGTTCCACTCATTCCTTCCCAGTGATCTGGTAATAAGCTAAACATAAAAAATGCCACTTGAACTTCTTCGGGAAAATCCGAAGATTCGAGCGGCATTTTGGTGGGGTCGGGATCTTGTCCTAATTGTTCGCAGACGAGAAGATATTTCTCTACATCGAACTTAGAGTCTGCTTCCCGAATAGATCTTTCTAGCAGAGACTCTATTCGGGTAAGTTGTTCCCAGTAAAATTTTCGAGGTCTCCAACTGCCTCCGTAACCCAAGTGTCAAATGTATTTGAGTTTTTCATCAACAATTCGGCATTATCCTGAGTATATGGAAGATCATCTTCAGCATCGAGGTTTGATATATCTACCAAAAGAAGCTCTTCTAGGTAACGATACTTGAAACCTGACCAGCCTTTTATGACGGCTTTGCAGTATTCAACAATAAATTTTTCTTCGTCAAGAGTTTCTTCTGGCTGCCGTGTTTTTCTATCAAATTTAGTTGATACACAGCGCTTTCGAAGTTTAACTAGTTCTTCTCGTCCTAGATAGCAGAGAGAAACTGTCATTCCATTATAGCCAGGAAAGTCAATAGCGACGGTTTTGCTTGCAGTCATTAGACTTGCGAGTGAGATAGGTGAATCAGACATATATGGTTCCTTTTATTAAATGAAAATTTATATTTTGTAATTATAAGGGAGAGGAGCTAAAAAGTCAAGAATTATTTTTGTTACATAAAAGAAAAACCCCGCCGAAGCGGGTTTTAATGAGAGTATAAAAATTACAACTTGTTAGAAGTATCTCCATGATAAGCAAGACGTACTTCGTCTGCAATATTGAACTCAGTTGTGTACGCAGCAAAGTTTGTTTCAACAGAAATAACATCTTCAATTGAGTGAGTAGGCACGTCAATATGACACTTAGGTACTTTAACCTCAAGACGAGGAGTACCTGCAACGTTACCACCAATTTGGAATGTTACATCAAAGTCGTTTACAACTTTATCCAAGCCTTTTCCTGTAGTAGTCATGTCATTAAAGAGTTCTACAGAAGTTCCATTATTTCCTGGATCAGTATCCAGAGTTAGATAACAAGTAAAACTACCGGATGTTGTGCGCCCACCCGTTACGTGCTCGATTGGAACGTTAACAGCACCGAGTTCTTCTGGTACAAGGTATGAAATATTGTTTGAAATAGTAATATTTCCACCTGTCAAAGTAAGATTATAAGTACCTGAAGGGAATGCATTAGCATCCGTACCAACTACAAGAAGCTGAGTCAATCGATTTCGAATAAAGGTAGTAGTAGCATTTACACCTGTATCGGTTGCAAAAGCGGCGGCGCTTGAAGATGTACATACGCCTAACTTTAAGCCGTCATTCTCATCAAGAACTACATCTCCGGCGGCAAAAGCACTACCAGTAGAAGAATTTCCTGATATAGTTTTGCCTCCTTGAACAGTAACACTTGAGCCTGCAGTACTAGAACTCTGGAAGTCTTTAACTTGCTTTGCAAAGCCAGACCAGTTAATTGTTGCAATACCGTCTACTTCAAAGTCAATTGATGCTTCATTAATTGCAGCACTTTCTAGTTTATATACCATTGGATTTGTAGAGGAAGTTTCCATTACAAAATAAAGGTTACAAGTACCAAGTACCGCACGGTTTGACTGTCCAAAGTTAATTGTAGAGCCGGTTGTTGCGTCAGAAGGAATCATTACCGCAGGGCCAAAAGTTGAATTAGTATCTGCATCTATTCCGCGATAAAAACTTGCACCCGTTGCAGTTAAGTGGCTGGCACTAGAACCCACAGTAAGTGTAATGTTTCCAGCTACAGTTTGTCCAGACGCGGAGCTAAATACACTAGTAGGAACATTAATAACATTGCCTGCTGCGAAGCCTTGTCCTGCTGATTTTACGTCAACAGTAGTATTACCTACAGCACCGCCCGAAGCTACAATAATATCAATTTCCCAACCTTCACCGGCTGTGCCGCCAGAAGAATAAGTAATTCCGGGAGTTGTATCATCAATTGTATAAGTTTTAACTAGCGCATTGGAAAGGTTTCCGCCAACAGTTAATCCTGTTGTTACAAGACCCCCTCCAGTAGTACCAATTAAATGTTGATCCGCACCTGCCATTACTGCCCAGAGTGCTTCTTCTACTGCGTGATGCTCATTTCCTGAGCTTTTTGTGTAAGGTCTTACATAGCTGCTGAATGAAAATTCTGCGGGTGCCAGAGAGTCTGTAAACACTCTGTTACCTCGTCGACTCAAACCATCGGAACCTTGCATTTCTGAAAGAGAGATCTCCGATTGGTTTGTAGCCTGGGAGAAACTGAAACCGTCCAACACAGGAATTTCCCATACTTGAGAATCAAATTCCAAGTACAGTTTCGAGTCTCTGCTAAAATATAATTGTTCTGCCATAGCATTATCTCCTTGAGATTGAAAGGGCTAGGACGTGAGCCTTTGCTCGTGCCTGCCGTTTCTAGTAATGAACCGAGAGCTGTAGCTCTGCTACACCGAACGGTTCAAGAACGCCTTCGTCAGTATCAATACTGACTATAATAATATCGTGAGTTGTTTGTGTTACTCCTTGCCTATCTACATAGGCTAATCTTCCATTTCCCTCGATGACTGTTTCGATATCTTCTAGTAGCTTATCGAGTGCGATTACTGCGTCCGTTTCTTTTACATAGCAACGAACTGTAATATTTAAAAATCTGTCTTTATAACCTGCTCCTTGGTATTCTCTTGTTTCTGAACCTGCATTTAAATGTATAGCAGGAAAGGTGTCTACTTCGTCCCAAAATTTTAAACGAGGATGTACATTATCATATACATCACTCAAAAAACTACCTGTTTGATTTATCTTTTTTAATTCTGCAACTAAAGCATCTACAATTGAAGCTCTTCGAGAAGTATAAGTTCTAGCTGTTATAGACATTACACTCTCCTAGTATAAAATCTTCCTATTGCGAATTGAGCCATTATCTCTCGAATTGACTGATCAATTAGCTTACGGGGATCTCTTTCAGAATCTCCTCGTTTATATCCAACTTCAAATGTTTGATAAGGATTTTTTTGATATGTATATCCAATACTTGGAAGTCCTTTTGGGGTGGCTAAAACATCTATAATTTTTGTAGATGCTGCAAACCTTCCTGTTCTACTTTGTAATCTAGGAGGAGACATATTTCTTTCTACAGCCCCGGGCAATTTTTCATTTAAAAAACCTACTAACTGTACAACATTTGGAAGCGATGATTTATTTTCACGAGCTGCTTTTTTTGGTCCTTTTGCAGCTCCACCAATTTTTACTCCTTTATCTATAAATTTAGAAGACGTTTTTTGTTTGGCAGAAGACTTTTTAGAAGCTCCTTTTGTTTTTGAATTATTAATTTTTTGTTTGCGAATATTAGTTGATGCACGTCTTCCCTTGCTTATATCTCGCAATTGGTTTAACATTCTTTTTTCTACAACGGCTATAGGACTATCAGATCCTTCTAATTCTGCATATTCTTTAGAGCTCTTAAGTTTAGCTAATTGTTCGAGTTTTTCCTGTAAATGTCCTGCCCGTTTTGAATCTGATGCTGCTTTTGCTTTGTTTCCTAAATCTGATTCTAAACTTACTTCTACTGTTGTGATTACTTCTCCCTTGCCTGGGACTTTATTTACTTGTACAAATTGATTTCCGAAAGTATTAGTCATAAGCTCTTTTACTTTTTCACTTCGACCACTATGATTAAACCACTCTGAATAAATTTGTTGAGATTTTAAAGCTCTTTGAGTAGCGACTGCTTTTGTATCTGCGTGTCCTATTGCTAGGAAAGAAGAACGAATCATAACAGGTTCTTTTGTAACATCATTTATTACATCTTTACCTTTATACTTTTTTACCTCTTTGAGTCTTTTACCTTCAGCACCACCATCTTCCTTCATTACAGCATCTAAGGCATCTATCAACCCTTTTTGAGCTTCTTGCTTTGCCTTGCGAAACCTGCTAAAAACGTTTGCTCTTGTTCCGGGTTTTGCTGCAAGTAAAAAAGTAAAATCTTTTTTTGTTCCTATCAAATCACTTACAACATAACCTTTTCCTTTCCAGTTATCAGGATTAAAAGTATTATATAAATAAGCACATAATTTAGGCACTTCTCTTTTTATTACGTTTTCATACTTCTTTGGGAGAGCTTTTCTACCTTTAATTTGAAATATCTTTCTAAGCTGTGTTCTTGTCTCTGCTTTAACACTATTTATACTTATATGAATTTCATGCGGTAAATAATCAGAAACTTCCGCTCTATATACCTCGGAAGTTTTTAGAAGTTGAGCTTCAAATAAAGCTGCTAATTCGTCTATATCTTTTTTGGCCATTAGAAATTTTTATACATATCTAGAACTCTTTTTATGTGATCTGGGAATCCTTTTCCATCGCCACTTGGAGCATTTTCCATTGTTGCTCCTTGTAGAGTTCTTCGAGCTTTGTGCTCGTCTTTAAAATAATAATTTATCAAGTCAATAACTGCTATATTTAAATCTGCAGGAATAGTAGTATATCCTGCTTTGTAACTAACTTTTACAGACCCGGGACCAGTTGGCCAAGCCTGATATCGAGCACCATCTACATAATAAAGGGTGTCGGTCGTTTCTTCCAAATAATAATTTGCAGAAGTAACAGTCTCATAGCTTGAAGCCATAGAAGCTCTTTTTTCAACTCCAGAAATGGAATTGACAGGACTTTCTGTTAACTGTAAAGCATGAGTAGACCAGTTCAATGTAAATTTTTCAACCTTATCTACGCTAAAAAAGTCTACAAAACTATTACCACAATAAGTTTTTACTAATTGGCTAACAGAATCAATAATACGGCTGAGCTTATAGTCATCACGAGGGTTCGTAATTCCTTCCGCGTCTTTAAATTGCTGTAAAGTAATTAGATTAGCCATAGTCAATTAGTAAAAACTTGGGGCGGCGAACCACCCCAGTTTATAACAGGTATTAAGCTGCGTATGCAAAAACGACTGAAGCAAAGCCAGTATTGGCATGTCCTTCAACCAGTTGCTCGAAGCCAAGAGATTGACTAGCAACAAGTGCATTGCGCTGATTACCAATTTGGTACTCACTTTCGATCGAAACACCACGGAGTCGAGGAATAACGAAGTTTCTGTGGTTAACAAGAACAGCACAGTCACTTGCAGAACCGCGAACCGCAGGAAGACCAGTAGAGGCAGAGTGATCAGTTACAACAATAGGAGTTGCAAAGATTGAACCCATTACGCCACTGAGCTTAGTTGCAAGATCAGAGCCTACATCAGTGATATCTTGGAACCCGGGCTCTTGAAGAAGATCATTGTAAGCGCTGTAAGAACAAATCAGAACAAGATCCTGAGGGTTCATACCATACTTCTTCATAGCTGCTCGAGCAGCAAGAATATCATCACCTACAAGCTTCTCTGTATCAGTAGCAGCGTTACCGCCAGTTACAGTTTGAGAAGTTCCTGAGTCCTTATCAAGTACACCAAACTCAGCCGCGCCGCCAGAAGCAGCAGTTCCACTTAATACCATAGTATCAAGTGCGCGAGCATGAGCGCGTACCATTGCTTCTCGAATCATGGGAAGCAGGGCAACAAGAGTAAGTTCGTCAGTATCATTGTCGATATAGGTTGTAGAGCTCAATCGACCAGCGATAAGAACTTTTTGACCAGTAGAGAACTTATTATTTGTTGCGGCAGTACCACGAGTATTATCATTCAGATTTGCAGGAGTGTTAGACTCGTCCGACTCTGAACCACTATTAAATGTAGCAGCTACAGAATCTGGCATGATGGGTAGAATGGTCTGCTTGGTTTGAACTGGAATCTCACGGAAGAAAGAAGCAGCACGAAGTTCTTGCTGAAGCTCCTTCTCAAATTGAGTTTCTACGATGAGATCGAGTTTAACACCCTGCAAGTTTGCACCTGCACCGGAGTTAGCAAGAGCATCGATATCTGCGCCGTACTTTTGAAATACTTCTGCAGAACGTCCGCTATCCCAACCTTTTCGGGTAAGAGTGTTGAAGATTTTAGTATCAAGTAGATCTTGAGCACCTTCTTTTACAAGAGAGTCTGCTCGACCACGATCAGCAAATTGCTTTTTGCTGTTTTGAATGGCTTGAATTTCTTCGCCTTTCTCTTCCAGTTCCTTCTTGTACTTAGCAAGAATTTCTTGAGTATTGGCTTGATCTGCTTCGAACTCTTTACGGAGGTCTTCCATAAGGCGCTCAGCCCCAGTTTCAATACCAGTTTTAATTACTGACTGAACTTTCTCTTGCTGCTCTTGAGCAGCTTTTTGAGCATCAGCTTCATCAGTTGCTTTTTGCGCTTCGACTTCTTCGGCTGCTTTTGCAGCTTCAGCTTCCGCGGCTTTTTGCTCGGCTTGCTTCATTGCAATTTTAGCAGCAGTCTCCTCTGCTACTTTTTTAGCAAAAGCTTCCAAGTCGACTTCGGGAGTTTTTGTTTCTTCCGACATATCTGTCTCCATTGAAGAGGAATCTTCCTCGCTTTTAAAAGTTTTCTTAAAGTCTTCGTAATCCTGTGGGGAGTCGAATGACTTCGCCAGAGAAAAAGTTGCTGCTTGGTTACAAGGTACCGATACAACTGATACTTCGAACAATTCAGCGTCCTTTATCTGTAATCCATCGGTTTCCTCAAGGTAATCAGCATCCTTGACTTTGAAACCGACAGAAAACGCTCCAAGGACACCATCTTTGATTAAATCTGCACACTCGGCATGTTTACTAATTTTTGCCTCCATATGCAAGCCGTCCGCTGTCGGAGTAACTTTTGTTGCTCGTCCAATCGGCTTATTGTAATCGTGATTAAATAAAATTATGGGATTTTTTTCAAAATTTCCAAGACCCCCTTTTGTCCATGCTTCAGACATAATACTGTCGCCAACACGATCAAAATCTTTTGTACTTGCCATTCCACGAACCATTACAGAACCGTCTTCTTGTGTTTCGCTTTTGAATGTCGAAGTTAAATTAAACGTTTTTTGAATCATTTGTTTTCACCTTCGGCGCTGTCTTAGGCTTAGGTGCAGCCTTTGGCTTGGGCGTGAGATCCGCCTCGATAGTACTATCTACAATAGGAAGCCACTTTAACATAACATGATAACCTCTAAAGTATTTTACAACAGTATTTGCACGAATAACTAAATCTTCTCGTGCACAATACTCTTCCCAAGTTAAAATTTTTCCTACCTTTCGAAAGTATTCAGCTAGCTGTTTTGCAGCTAAAACTTTCTTTCTTTTATTAATAACTGGCATTTTAATCTCCTTCGGATTCTACGGGCCGACCGCCTAGATCAGGATTTGCTGCGCTACCTGCTATATTTGCAGGTACCCTAATTTCATCTTGCCCTTCTATAGTTTCGTAGCCAAGTTGATCTCTAGCTTCATTTATAGTTATAATTCCGCCATTAACTAATGCAGTATAATATGCTGCAGAATCTCTAAGTTCTGGTTGGAGGGCTGGAATATCTGTAACATTTTCAGTAATATTAAATCCAAAATATCTTGAAAATGCAAAATTCATTTTTCGCACTATGGGTAGTATAGTTTCTAAATAATATAGTCTTAAGTTAGGACGAATATTAGCATTATTTCCAGAGTCCAATAATATTGGTGGTACTCCTAATGCTTTTAATATTATCTTTTCATGTTCTAAACACGCATTTTGAAAGTCCATTTCTTTAAAATTAACATTAGAAAAACTATCTATCTCTAGACCTCCATCTAAAATTAAAGGACGTCTACCTCCGGAGTCTGGACGATATCGTAATGTCCAAGACTGTATCATTCTTTCTTTAATTTTTTCTGATAGTGTATTTGGGGATTTAAGTACTAATCCAGGAACTGCACCATTACGAAAAAAGTTATCTTGAAAATCTCTCATATCTTTCATAAGCTGCATTGTTCTCATAGCAGGTTTAAGACGAGAAACTCCTCTATAAATAGAATAAAATGAGTTTTCTTTTATATGAATAATCTCATTAACTTTATAATCAATATCTTGTAAGGTATACTTTTCTACAAAAGTTTCTGAGTCTGCTTTTACAGCTACTTTATCTGCAGGAAGATGATATAAGTGAGCCCCATCAAAGTATATAAATATATTTCCATCTAAAAGAAAATCTGTAATTAGATTTCGTTTAAAACTGTTAATGTCTTGAAAAGGGTTTGGAGTACGATTTAGTAGTTCTTCTACTTTTCCTCTTTTGACTCCTGTTACTACACCTCTAAAAGCACCTTGAGTACTAATTGTAGCAGGTATTTCTGCACAATCATCTACAATTAAATTTACGCCTCGATTTACAACTTCGAGCTGTTCATACATTCGCTCATATGAAGTTGTAAACTCTCTTGAGTGCTCCGAAACTTGACCGTCTAGAATTTGTGCAGGATTGAGTTTTTCCTCCACTTCTTTTCTATTCTGCCAAAAATTATACCATGCCATGCTTTTCTCTTTGAATGTCTACCCAGCGCATTTGTTTATTCGCTGTTCCAAGTCCTGGATTTCTTCCGTAAATTTTGTGTAACTCCCGGTGATGTGCATGACAGATAGTCACTGTGTGTTCGTATAACTTAGCCCAATTATCTTCTATAAACTCATCTCGCCAAATAGTAATATACTCATTTGTGTAATGCTCTGGTCTTTCTTTTGTTTTTTTCTGTAGCCAGAGCCTTAGTAGAGGTGCAAGAGAATAAAAATGGTGAAAGTCTAATTGTTTTTCTGTTCCACAAATAAAACATTCATTGTCTTTTTTGTATTTTGACTTTGCTCGATCCCGTATATACTTTACTGGGTCTCTCTTGAGCTTTTTCATTATTGCCATTTTAACCTCTGGAAGATAAATTGTCAAACATTATTTTTGCTAGGGGTTATTAAAAGCCGCTCTGAGTTGTTTCAAATGAATACAATGCATACCTTAATGCGTCTGCCATGTGCGAGGCTCGATTATGTTTTGGTTTTTCTTTTGCTAAATTTGGATTGGGATCCCACTGATATTGATCTAAGCACGACAAAGTTTCATCACATCTCTGATCGACAAATAACTTATCATTGTCTACTATTCCTGCTACGTGTGCAATGCCATCAAGCACAGACTTTTTTGCGTTACTAGTTGAAATATCGTATTGCAGTGCGAAATCATATCGTGTTTGCTGTGCTGCAGAATCAATGAATATAAAATCGATATCCCATTTCTCACTTAAACGCTGTATTTCTAACGCGTGTTGTTCCGTTGTTTTTTCAGAATCCAAGTATTCATCTAGAATATAATATAACTCTTCTTCCCAATCATAACCAATTACACAAAAAGCAGTAGGATCACGATAACCAACATCAAGACCCGCAAATATATCCATATTAACGGTATCCAAGGCTTCATTATTACTTATACATGTTTCATGATTAAAATTCCAAATTTGTCCTTCATAAGTATTAAAATCTGCTTCGTATTCTTGTTTAAATTCTGCGTCTGACATACTTTTACGAGCTTCATCTATATCTGAGGGGCTCATTCTAGGGTTATCTACATAAGTTGCTCTTATAGAACACCACTCAGCAAACTCATCATTAAATCCTCTATCAAAAAACTCGGCAAACCAGTTGTTCCTGCCCCTTGGGGTTGAAACAAAAATTGCTTTTGAATTATCTTTATCCAATGTCGGTCGAAGTGCTACATTAAACGCATCACGTCCGTCTGCCAACGCCGCTTCGTCAAATATAATTAAATCATAGCTACGACCAACACAAGAATCAACTTGG
>MDTB01166575.1_pt1 | contig 29643 bp, 33 predicted proteins | sample 811161 | NCBI WGS metagenome assembly MDTB01 (sample SAMN05326650, study PRJNA326480) | marine metagenome | isolation source: seawater | place: Mediterranean Sea | collected 2009 | reverse complement strand
TCGAACTTATGACCTCTACGATGTCAACGTAGCGTTCTACCATTGAACTACACGCCCAGCGATAAGATTCTTTAATTAAATAAACAACTGATATAACATATATTTTTAATGCAAAAAATACTTATTGTATCGTCAAAAAATTTGTTATCTCAACCATTTGAAGGAGCACAAAAGCGAATTTTGGATATTTCAAAGTTTTTATCAAAAAAAAATCAAGTTGATTTAGTTTGTATTGGAGAAAGTGTAGTAAATAAAAAAATTCATTTAAAACATTTTAATAATTATAGAACATTTAAAATAAATTTTATAATTAAAATAGTAAATATTATTTTTTCAATTTTTAAACTTCAACCACTGCAAAATGGATATTTTTTTTCAAAAGATATGTTTAAGTATATAAATAAAAATAAAGAAAATTATGATTATATTATTTTTCATTTAATAAGATCAGCTCAATATCTTCCAAGTGAATATAGAGGTAAAACTATTCTTGAAATGACAGATTTAATATCAGTTAATTATAAACAAATAATTAAAAATACTTCAATTTTCAATCCTATAAAATATTTATATTTTATTGAATATATTCTTTTAAAAAATTATGAAAAAAAAATATCAAACCTTTTTGATAAAGTTGTTTTTATTTCTAATAAAGAACTTAAATTTTCAAAAACTTTTATTAGTAGTAATAAAATTTCTGTAATAAATAATCAATTTAACTTTCATTCAAAAATTTTTAAATATGATAAAAAGAATTATAAAATCTTATTTGTTGGTAATATAAATTATTTACCAAATAAAATAGCTTGTTACAACTTTGCGAAAAATGTAATGCCTAAATTAAAAATAAAATATAGTAACCTCGAATTTAACATTGTAGGTAAAATAAATTTTATTGACAAATTAATTTTGTCAAAATTCTATAATACCAAGATTCATGGTCCATTAGAAAATGTTGAAAAATTAGTTAAAAGAAGTATTTGTGGAATCTGTAATTTAAAAGTTGCTACCGGTCTGCAGATGAAGATTTTTACTTACATGGGCTTCGGTCTACCACCAATAATACATAAAAATTCATTCCCAAAAAATATTTTAAAAAAAAATAAACATGTTCTTGTTTATTCGCAAGATAATGAATTAATTTCTCTTATTATTAACACTATAAAAAATAAAAAATTAGCAAATAAGATATCCCAAAATTCACTCCGAATAATAAAAAATAAGTTTAACTCTGTAAAAATTTTTAATGACTATTTAAAAATTTTCTGACATAACTTTTAATGGAATGAGCAAAGTAGCATTAATAACAGGTATTACTGGTCAAGATGGATCTTATTTAGCTGAATTACTTTTAAAAAAAAAATATAAAGTTCATGGAATAGTTAGAAGAGTAGCCTTGGAAGATAAAATACATAGACTATGGAGGTTAAAAGAAATAGAAAATAAAATTATTCTACACACAGCTTCAATGGAAAGTTATGCAAGCATCGTAAAAGTAATACAAAAAATTAAACCAAACGAAATTTACCACCTAGCAGCACAAAGTTATGTTTCATATTCTTTTGAAGATGAATTTTCAACAATAAATACCAATGTAAATGGAACACACTATGTATTATCTGCAATTAAAGAATTTTCGCCTAAATCAAAATTTTATTTTGCTGGTTCATCTGAAATGTTTGGAAAGGTTATAGAAACTCCTCAAAAAGAAAATACACCGTTTTATCCTAGATCACCATATGGAATTTCAAAGGTGACGGGACATGAGTTAACTAGAAACTATAGAGAAGCTTATAATTTATTTTGCTGTTCAGGAATTTTATTCAATCACGAATCTCCTAGAAGAGGATATGAATTTGTTACTAGAAAAATAAGTTACTCAGTTGCTAGAATAAAATATGGTCTTCAAAAAGAACTATTTTTAGGAAATATTAAAACTAAAAGAGATTGGGGACATGCAAAAGATTATGTGAATGCTATGTGGCTGATGATGCAACAAAAAAAACCAACTGACTTTGTAATAGCTACAGGAAAGCAGTTTTCAGTTGAACAATTTGCGAAGCTTGCTTTTAGAGTGGCGGGATTAAATTATAAAGATTATATTAAAATTGATAAAAAACTTTTTAGACCAGCAGAAGTCAATACCTTGATTGGTAATTATAGTAAAGCAAAAAAATTACTTAGATGGAAACCAAAAATAAACTTTGAGAATCTTGTGTATGATATGGTTGAGTCTGATTTAAGGTTAGTGGAGAGAAATTTATAAAATTAAAAATTATTTTTATTTTTAAAATAAACTTGAATAAATTTTTTATACCAATTAATAGACATTTTAAGACCTTCATCTAAATTTATTTTTGGTTTCCATTTTATTTTTTTAATTACAAATCTGTTATCTGCTTGCATTTTCCAAATCTCGTTTGGTCTATATTCTTTTTTACCAATTTTTAGCTTTGACTTTGAGCTGGTAAAACTGTGTATTTTTTTTACTAAATTTTTAATTTGAATTGGTTTATTACTACCTAGATTAATAGGTTTATGTGAATTTTTGATTTTAAGTGTTAAAGTAAGCAATCCCTCAATAATATTATCTACATAATTAAATTCTCTAGTTTGTTCACCTGGTGTTGTGATTATATCTTTGCCTAATAGACATTTGATTATTATTTCAGGAATTATAGCTTTTTCACTTTGGTAAGGTCCAAATGTATTAAAAGGTCTTACGCAAACTATTTTTTTTCCTGTCTGTCTGCTTTTCAAAATTGAGTAAAGTTCACTAGAATATTTACTTATTGCATAAGGTGATAAAGGATGTGGCATCTCATCTATATTAAAAGGTATTTTTTTTTGTAATCCATAGATTTCAGAAGAACCAATGTGCAAAAATTTTTTGAAATTTGGACCATGCTCTAATAGATTTGTAGTTGATAATAAATTTGAATTTATTGTTTCATTTACATGAGTGAAGCTATCTCCAACATGATTATAAGCTGCTAGGTGAAATATATAATCAAAACTTTTATTTTTCAGTTGAAGAGTTGAGTCAGTGTTTCTCAAATCAGCCTCGATAACTGTAATTTTGTCCCAAACATTTGCTAAACGAGCGCAATCGATAATACTGTTATATTTAACTATTACAGTAACTTTTGATTGTAGTAGTAAGAGTTTTTTTACTAAATGTGAGCCTATAAAACCAGCTCCACCAGTAACCAGGATTTTTTTCTTTTTAAAATTTTTAGCTAAAGGTGATGTAATTTCCAATTTTACTCCTTGCTTCTTTAAGTTCACTTAGTGAATTTATTGTCATTTGAAGTCCATTATACTTATATATATTTACTAATCTCTTAGATACTAGTAATTTAATAGCTTTAACTATTCCAACTCCGTCTTTTGAGTTAATAATATTTTTACTGAGATATTGAAATATTTTTGGCTCAAAAACTGCATATCCAATAAAATGATTAAGAATAGGTTTCTCATCAAAGGAGATTAATTTATTTTTTGAATTCCATTTTACAATACCAAAAGGGTTTTTAATTGGTGCAATTACTAAAGACATTAGAGATTTAGATCTCCTATGTTTTGTTATTAAATCATCAAAGTTAATTTTAGCTAAGGTATCACCATAACTAATAATAGATGTACTGTTATAATTTTTAGATGCCAAAAAAATCCTTTTTAAAATTCCTGTGTTTTCACCAGACTTTGAAAATAGTATATTTTTATTTTTATTTTTAACAAATTTTTTTAAAACTTCAGCTTTGTATCCCAAACATAAAGTTAAATTTTTGTAACCTTGGCTTTTATAGTAGTTAATTTTGTGTTGAATAATTGGAATATTTCCTACTTTAATTAATGGTTTAGGTATTTTTTTTGTATACTTTCCCATTCTTCTACCCTTTCCACCACACAATATAAGAATTTTCGTATCAGTTTTTTTACTCATTTTTAATTATATTTAATAATTTTTGTTATTTCATTTAAAAAAGCTTTTTTATCTGGAAGTTTATTTTTTTTCATTTGATTTTGAATTTTTTTATAATTTCTAGTAATAAATTTTATTTTGTTCTTTAATGAATTTGAGTTTCTTTTAGAAATAAATACACCTTTTCTATTTCTTTTAACATGTGATATTTCTGGAAATATAATAACTGGCCTTAATCTTGCAAGTGACTCGTCAAGAACTTGTGGGTGCCCCTCGGTAAAAGAAGGAAGAATTAAAATTGCATTTCTGTCATAGATATTAATAATAGAATCGTTTCTGTTTTTATAATTTATAATTTTTACTTTTTTATTTGTGAGTTCTTTATTATAAAATTTTTCAGAATTAATTATTGTAAGCATAAAATCTATATTGATTTTTTTTAAAATTTCAACTAATGAAAAAACACCTTTTTCAATTTTTATTCGTCCTACATAAAAAAGTTTTATTTTTTTTAAATTAATTTTTCTTAAATTTTTAAACCACTTTTTATTAAGCTGAGAAGGCGAAACAATTTTTCCCTTTTTTCCTTTTAATATATGTGGTCTACAGGCAATAAGATTTGATTTAAAAGAGGCAATAGTAAACATAATATGATAAATAGTTTCACCAAAATATTTTGAATAACATTTATATTCTTGATAACCATCACTTCTTAAATATAAGAAAACTTTTTTTTTTAGAAAAAATAATAAAATGCTTATTATAAATGTATATGGAGATAACGATATAATAAGATATTTATTATAAGATTTATGTGATTTCAAAATATTCTTTATATAATTAAATATTCCATCTGAAATAATAATATTTTTTAAATTAATTTTATGAGATGATCTTACTATTTTTGAATTTCTTGCAAAAAGTTTAATATTAAAGCTATCATTCAAACCTTCGGGTATAGATTTTGTATCGATATTATCACAAAAAAAACATTTATTTAAATAAGAAGTTTTTTCATTTGTGATAATTGCTAAATTTTCTTTTTGCATTATACCTGAATTATGAAATTAAAATTTTTAAGATTTTGTTTGGTAAAAAGCATGAAATTAAAAATTTTATTTTTCTTAAACTATTTTTTAAAATTAATATTTTCTTAATAGCATTTACTTTGTTTCCTGAAATAAGATCAATTTTAACTGATAGAAACTTTATTTGTTCATAAACTCCATCTAAAGAATAACTTTTATATTTGCTTTTATTATTCGTTATCCAACTATCAAGCTCTTCTTTTTCTTTTTTTATTCTCTCCAGCGAAACATTATCTTTATGAATTCTATAAATTGCTAATGGTTCCTGGATGGATGTAAACTCAAATTTTCTGCTAATATCTGTTATTAAATCAAAATCCCCGATGACATCGTATTCATTTTTAAATTTTCTGTTTATTAGAAGATCCTTTTTAATAAGAAGTGTTAAAATTCCAACCCTATAATTATTAAATAGTTTTTGTGTAATCTGCCCTTTTGGTAGTATTTTTTTTGAAAATATTTTTTTTTTATTAGAATTTTCATAAAATGTAAAAAAATTGGAATAAACAATATTGGTATTCTCTTCTTTTATTTTTTGTATTTGTTTATCTAATTTGTCTTTAAACCAAAAATCATCAACATCTAAAAAGGCAATTAAAGTACCAGAAGCCTTTTCTATAGCTAAGTTACGTGCTTGATATAGTTTTGAAAATTTTTCTGTACAAAAATATTTTATTCTTTTATCCGAATACTTATGAATAATTTTTTTACTATCATCTGTTGAAAGGTTATCCCAAAAAATAATTTCCCAATTTTTATATGTTTGGTTGATTACGCTATCAATACAGCTTTTTAAATACTTCTCACCATTAAAACAATTTATAATTACACTTACTAATGGATTTGCATTATTTGGGGAACTAGTCATAAGATTTTATTGTATGATTAAGTCCTTTTGAAAAAGAAATCTTAGGATACCAACGCAACACTTTTTTAGCTTTTTTTATACTTGGATATATTTTTAAAATTTCATCTTTTCTCATTTTAATCTTACCAAAATTAATTTTTCCGCTTTTAATAAATTTAAATATTTTTATAATTATGCTTTTAATATTTCTAGGTTTACCTGAGCCAATATTAATTATTTGACCTCTAGAAGTTTCTGTTAGTAATGATTTTATTATTGCCTGAATGACGTCATCAACATGGATAAAATCCCTAAGTTGTTTTCCCTCTGTTGAATTAAATTCTCTGTTATTTAGAAAAGAGACTATTGCTTGAGGTATCAATCTATTAGTATCTTGTCTAGGTCCATATGCCTGGTAAAGCCTTAAAACTACAGAAGGGAAATTTTTCTTTTTATGCATTTTAATTAAGTATTTAGTAGATAGTAACTTTGCCTTCCCATAAATTGAAACTGGCTTACATTTTATTTGTTCATTCTGAGGCGATCTTGCTCTACCATATTCATTACTGCTTCCAATCTGAACAAAGCTATTTGGGGGGTTATTGATAAAAAAATCCACTAAATTTTTACAACCATAATAGTGACTTTTTATTGTTTTTGAATAATCAGTGTGATTAACGTAACCGCCTAAATTCACTACATAATCAAAGTGAAAATTTATACTTTTTTGTAATTTTTTTTTATTAGTAATATCACAAATAATATATCTCACTTTACCTATACGTCTTGCCTTAATAGGCTTCCTGGTGGAGATGCTATAAACTTTCCAACCTTTCTTGAGAGTTTCTTTAGCTAGATGATAGCCAACAAAACCTGTTCCTCCAACTATTAAAATCTTAGTCATACTTTTTGGCTAAACATTTAAATTTTTTTTTTCCACTTAAATAAAACTTTTAACATCCACGAGTCAGTCTTGTTAAGCATAAATTCCTCAATTAATTTATCTCTTTGTCTAGATTGATATGAAATAAATTTAATCTTGAAAAATATTGAAGGAATTAATTTTTTAATTATTTTCTTTAAGTTCAAAAAAAAGTTTTTATTGTGAAACTCAACCTTTTTTTGACTTTCTCTCATGTATTGATATGCTTGATCTATAGAATATGAAGAATAGCTAATATTCTTAATATCTAAGTTAAATTTTTTTTCTATATTTGAAAAACTTTTTTTTGTGAAAAAAATTAGACCAGGTGTATCATAAGGTCTTTCGAGGAATTTATTTTTGAATTCATTATTTGGTATATCTAAAAAAATAAATGTATTCTCATGTGAAATACGTTTAAACAATTGAAAAATTTTTAAATCACTAAGTTGCTGTATAGCACGAGTAGATATTATTAAATCAAATTTTTCATCAATTTGATCAAAATCAGAGTACAATTTAAATTGTCTTTTTTCTAAAATACTTCTATTTACTTCCCCAAGTTCTATTGCACTTAGATTTATATGATTAAATTTCTTTTTAATTAGATAGCCTAAGTTTCCATTTCCTGCACCATAATCAAAAATATTTTTTACTTTCTCAAAATTGATGAATGAAGACAAATAACTAAAATAACTAAGATTTCTGTCAGATAAATATTCGAGGTGGTAGTTGTCACTTATTTCGTGGTGTCGAGCACCAGATCTATATATACTTTTAAAATAGTCGTCTAATTTTTTTCTTTCTGGTTGAGGATTAGTAAAAGCAAAGTCGCAATTAGTGCAGTGATAAATTTTTAAATCTCCAAAATAATCTTTATCACTATTCAAATTAAACTTATAATCATCTAAAAAATTTATAGGACCTTCGCAAATTATACATTTCATAAATTAGATTATCGATTTATATCCAGGGAGCGTTATCGTTTTTGACCATTTCATCTAAAAGATTTTTATCTCTTAGTGTGTCCATACACTGCCAAAAACCTTCATGTTTATAAGCTGCCAGCTGACCCTCGGAAACAAGTTTTTCTATGGGTTCTCTCTCTAAATATGTTTTATCATCTTCGATATAGTCTAAAAATTTAGGTTCCATTACAAAAAATCCACCATTAATCCAACCCACATCAAGTTTAGATTTTTCTTTAAAACTAATAATTTTGTTATCTTTAAATTTTATAAATCCAAATCTTGCTGGTGGCCTTACTGCGGTTACAGTTACTAATTTTTTATTTTTTTTATGAAATTCTAAAAGTTTATCAAAATTTACGTCAGATAAACCATCACCATAGGTCATCATAAATGTATTGTTGCCAATTTCTTTTTTAAGACGCTTTAGTCTTCCACCTGTCATCGTATTTTGACCAGTATCAACTAAATTTAGCTTTGATTTACCATTATAATTTTTAAAATACTCTTTGATAACTTCACCTTTATAGCCTAGAGCAATTATAAAATCGTCTAATTTAAATTTTGAATAAAGAGTAATTAAATGCTCTAAAATTGGTTTTTTTCCAATTTGCACCATAGGTTTTGGGATAGACTCTGTATATTCTGCCATTCGAGTACCAAAACCACCAGCTAGGATTACGATTTTCATTTTTTTGTAAAAAAATTAATTTGCTCTATTGTTACTTTATTCATATCTTTTTTTTCAAAGTATGACTTATACCAATTAGTTGTTAATTTAATTGTTTCATATAAAGATAACCTCGGTTGCCAAGAAAGTTCTTTTTTTGCTTTGTTAATATTTAGACTCAATAATTGGGATTCGTAAAATTTGTTACTTTTTTTTATAACTATTTTATTTTTATTTTTTTTCCAATTAATATTTAAAAGTTTAACGATTTGGATTACCTTCTTACAGTTTTTTCTTAGTGGCCCAAAGTTCCAATGAGGTTCTATTTTTGAGCTTAGTTCTCTTTTTATCAATTTATGCCCTAAAATTAAATATCCAGATAAAGGTTCAAGAACATGTTGCCAAGGTCTTGTTGAATTGGGATTTCGTATAAATATTTTTTTATTTGATTTTAAAGCTTTAATTACATCTGGAACAATTCTATCTTTTTTAAAATCACCTCCCCCTATAACATTTCCTGCACGAGTACTTCCAGTAGTTAAATAGTTTTTTACATGATAACTTTTAAAATATGAATTAAATATAATTTCTGCACTTGCTTTTGAAGAGGAATAGTTGTCTAAACCTCCCAATATATCGCTTTCTTTATAACTATTTTTTTTACCTATGTTTAAATAACATTTATCTGAAGTAATGTAGACTAAACCATTAATTTTATTTTTTCTGACTGTTTCTAAAATATTTAGGCTTCCTAAAATATTAGTTTCGAAAGTGCTTATTGGCTCTTCATAACTTAATGATACTATTGATTGAGCAGCTAAATGGAATATAAGATCAGGTTTCTCTTTTTTTACAACAGAGTTAAGTTTTTTAAAGTTATTAATATTAATATAATATTGTTTTATTTTTTTATTTAAGTTTAGTGATTGAAAAATAATTGAATCTTTCTCTGGTCTTAAACCAACACCAACAACTTTTGATCCTAAATAATTAAGCCAAAAACTTAACCAGGCTCCTTTAAAACCTGTTGATCCAGTTACCAAAACTTTAAGGTTTTTATAACTTTTTAAAAATAAATTCTTATTTTTCAATTTTATTTCTAATTTGGGGGATATTCTGTTTTTCCAATTACTAAATCTACCAATGAAAGTAATAAAATTTGATGGACATTTTCAATATGGTTGTAAGCTTTACTATTCACCCAAAAATTAATATCCCCAAGTTTTTGAAGATTATTATTTTTATCATTGCCAGTAAAAGTAATTATTTTGTTTAATTTTTTGTTTTTTGCGTGTTTAGCAGCGTTTGTCATGTTAGGTGAGTTTCCACCTGCTGAGATTAAAATTAATGAATCTCCCTGATCTCCATAAAATTCTACCGCTTTCTCAACCCATCTTTCATATCCAAAATCATTTGAGAAGCAGGTTAAGAGATCTGACTCATTATAGTTTGTACATCTTAAACCAGCATTCTTGGTTAAATCGACACTAAAGTGACTAGCAATTGCAGCACTTCCTCCGTTACCAAATATCATAGTTTTTTTTCCATTTTTGTGAGTTTCTATAAGAATTTTTTTTACTCTAATAAGGTCCTCAAAGTAACTTTCATTACTAATGAGTTCTTTCAGACTTCCAAAATACGATTTTAAAAATTCAACTTCTGACATAATTTAAATCTTGTTTTTTCTAATCTTCGTAACAGAATTTTGACAGTTTTTCATCTTAAAAAATTTATAATATTCTCTTTACTTATTGGATAAAAATATTCTTTTAAAAGTTTTTTTCTCTCTTCAAGGTTTTGAATATAATATTTGTTTTTATCACTAATTATTTTTTTGATATTATTTTCTAGATCAAGTGGATCATTATTAAAAAACCATAAATTCGAAGGGAAAGACTCATAATTTTTAATTGGTAAAAATCCTCCAACTCGTCTGGTTATTAAAACTGGTACACCAAAAATTAAGGACTCAAAGCATGCTGTGCTGGATCTAGAAATTAAAATATCAGTATTTTTCATTTCATCATAAAATTTTTTTTTTGAAAAATAATATTGTATTTTTTTTGAAATTCTTTTTTCAAAGACTTCTCTTTTTGACTCTTGGTGAGGTCTTATAAATACCGAAATTTTTTCAGATTTTAAAATTTCGCATTTATTTATGAAATTTATCATTTCAAGATTATCTAAATGAAACCCTGTAAAATTAATAAGTATTTTAAAAACCTTTTTTTTTTCAATATTTTTATTTTTTAAATGTTTTTGATCAAATAAACTAAAATTTCTAAATGCTGGTGCTAAACAAAATTTAATATCTTTTTTAACTTTTTTATAAATTTCAAAATATTTTGGGCTAATTAAGCATATTTGATTAGGACTAATATTTTTTGAAATTTCAAATTTCGAGGGTATAAAATTTGGATTTATCTCTAATATACTATTTAATCCTATATAACCCTTAGAAATAATTTTTGGAAAAAAGTAATTTTTTCCGTAATTAAAACCTTTATCTACTATTTGGTTCTCGTACCAGTCTATGACTTTACAAAGATCCACTTTTTCCTCTTTCATTCTTTTAAAACAAAAGAAATTTAGTAAGGCAATTAATGATGGTTGACTAAATTTATTCTTATTCAGCTCGTTTCTAATTAAATCTTCAATATTCAATCCTTCAAAATAAAGGTTTTTAAGATTAAAGTTTTTTACTCTTCTAAAGAAAAATAAAGACTTTAAGTAATCTTTTAATTTTAAGAAATCGCTTTGTATAATAATATTAATTTTTTTTTCGGCTAAATTAATAAATTTTTTTTTGATTGCTTTATGAAAAATATTTGGAAAAAAAACTATATTATACTGATCATTATTTACTTGCTCAAATAAATTTCCATAATATCTATCTGAAAAAGTATTATTTGAAAACATTTTTGGAATAAAAAAAATATCAATTAGTGTTATATTTTTTAAATTTTTTATTTTATCTTTTCTTTTATTATTTTTACTTATCCAAAGTTTAAAAATATAATGAATATTTTTTAATAATTGAAAAGTATTTTTAAAAAAGATATTTTTTCTTTTTTTTATGCAATGAATATCGATATTTTTTATTTTTTGTCTAAGGATTCTTTTTTGTGCTTCATTTGTCGTTATAATTTTATTAATTTTACTTTTTTCATTTAATCTCAAAGCCAGCTGAATTAAACATAAACTATAATAAACTTCATTTTCATCATTGTTTCTACTGATTATATTGCTAAAAAAAAGATCAATATTATTTTGATTATTTTTAAATATATCGTCGATCAAATTTTGAAATTTGAGCTGAAATTCAAAAAATATTTGATCAATTAATAATTTTTGATCACTAGTTAAATTATTAAAATTAAGCACCATTATTTCAAGATAATTAAATCGTTAAATAGTTTTTTAATATTTATTTTTGACTCCTCTAAATGTATATGATCGTCAAAATTTATTTGATTACTTTTTTGTATGGTCTCAATACATTCTTTCAAATTTTTAAAATTATTTATGTAATAAATGGATTTGTTTGATTTTTTTGGATCTATCTCACTTTCGCAGTGCTTATATCTTTTTTTAACATCAAATAGAATAACAGGGACTTTACTGTGCAATGAGTCCTCAATAACGGTTGAAGAATAACTCAATGTAACTGTAGTATCTTTCAAACTTTTATCTATTTTACCAAAAGTAAAATTTAAATTTTTAAATCTGTGTCTTAATAAAGATAAACAATTTTGTGCACCAGCATGTAGGTGTACTAGAAAATAATAATTATTATTTTTCGAGAAATTTTCTAAATCTTTTAAATTATTAAAAAATTCAAAATACATTTCTAAACCAAAAAATTGCATAGCAGAAAATGGTTTGTTTGTTACGGCATAAAGACATTTGGTCTTCTTGGGTTTTAAAAACTTATTTTTCTCAGCAAAAAGTAAATTTCCAGTCAAAAGTGGTTTGCCTTTCAACTTGTGTGTATCAAGTGAATGTTGGGTTATTTTAGATTGCACTGCATAATAACTAGCCTTCCCAGAAAAAACTCCTTCTGCAATAACTTTTTTGTATATTTCATCGATCCTATTAAAACCTTTAGAAATTGTTCCATGACTTATCATTAAACTTTTAATTTTTTTTTTATCAGCGTTCTCTATTAATATTCCTCCGATATCTCTATTCGAGTTTGTAATAACTAATTGAATTTGGGAAATATTAAAATAATCTTCAATAGCTTCATATTTTTTTTCAAGATCAAATAAATAGTTTGTTGATTTTTCTAATTGTTGTTTGATAAGATTAGAAATATTAATATTTTTAAAATCAAAATTTAATTTTAAATCATATTCTTTTTCAAATTTGATTTCTTTAATTTTTTTTAATTCTATTACTTCTATACCAAGGATTTTAAATAAAAATTTTTTGTAGAAAGGAATACCTGTGCCAAAAAAACATACTTGTAAACTATTTTGTAGCATATAAATAATTAATCTTTTAAAATTATAAGAAGAATTATTTAATAAAATCTTTTTTTTTTTTGTATTTCTAGTACCAATAAGCTTATAAGATGAAGGAATTGATGTATCATTCTCATTTTGATCTTCTGTTATATTTAAAACATTGATCTTATTATCTTTAAATAGTTCAAGAAAAATATTTTCTATATTCGTAAAAGTATGACCTGGATAAACTGTCATCACATCGTACTCAATTGACGAATATTTATTGGTGATAAAAATTTCAGATATCTTATCTTTTTTTTTTAAATTATCTATTAATTCAATAAGGAAAGCAATCTGATTAAATTTAAATCTTATTAAAGTAGTAATTTCATTTTTTATAAAATCAAAATCAATTTTTTCAAAATTAATCTTTTTTAAAGAATCTGAACATTTTAGACTTGCTTCTTCATAAAAATCTTTATTTATATAATTTGCAGGATCTAAATATCGTATTTTTTTTACTTCACAATAAATCAATGACTCAAGGCTAAGGGGAACAACTACCGGTATAAATCCTAAGATTTTTTTTATATGTTCTATTTCAGTAATTGATTGAGTAAAACAAATTTTCATTTATTTTTAAACTGTTTAATTAATTCGGTTATTCCATTTTTTAAAGAAATTGTAGGTTTGATTTTAAGTATTTCAGTTTTTTTTGGTTCGAAGGTAAATGGATTTTTATCATAGTGACCCATTAAAGGCTTTCTTTTAAAATAAACTCTTTTTTTGCTTTTAAAAATTTTTTTAATAAGTTTAATTAGTTTTATAATTTTAATATTTTGATTTCCTGTTATTAAAACACTTTTATTTTTGTATTTATTATCTAATATTTTGACTGATGCTATAGCAGCATCCTTTGCATGTATAAATCTTCTAATGGAACGTCTTGTACCACCATATGTAATATTTTTATTCTCTGAAGTTGATCTTACAATTTTACTAATACCATTTCGAGGATCTGCACCTTTTCCATAAATTGATCCAAATCTTAATATGGTGTAATTAAGATTATGAATTTTGTTATATTCCTCTATAAAAAGTTCTGATGATTGCTTGCTAGCCTTGTAAAAACCTCCTTGCCTACTAAAAACATAAATTGTGCTAGCAAATATGAATCTTTTAACTTTGTGTTTAATACATCCCTCTAAAATGTTTAATGTACCTAATAAATTTATTTTTGAAGTTTTAATTGGATCTTTCATAGCATCACCTATGTCTGATATACCTGCGAAATTATATACTATTTTGTGACCCTTAATTGCTTTCACTGCCTTATTTTTATTTTGAATATCACCTTGAATAAAATTGAATTTTTTTTTAGATATATCTTTTGGAGAAGATTTATCAAATATTGTTACTTTAAATTTTCTAGAGATTAATTCTCTTACAATATATTTTCCAAGAAAACCATTTCCTCCAAAAATTAGTACTTTCATTTTTAATTGTTTTTTAAATATGAGCTGAGAATTTTAAAATCTTCTTTAGTGTCTAAATCTAAAGCTTCTTTCTTTGAAACTTGAAAAAAATGAGGTTTTTTTCCAATTCTACATTTATATTTTTTTAATTCTTTACGCCTAATTCCATAAAGACCGGTTGTTTCCATAGTTATTGGTTTTGCATCCTGACTTCTGGGTAAAATTTTTGGATCATAGTTAACAGGTTTTTTTTTAAACCAAAACCAAGAATAAATTTGAGAACAAGTGAAAATAGAATCATATTTTTTTTTAGTTTTTAAAAAATTAATACATTTATTAATAGTTTTTATCGATAATAAAGGAGCCGTAATAAATAGTTGAAAATATAAATCAGAATCTATTAATTTTGAATGATAATTTAATAAATCATTTCCGTTTGCATTATCTTGTGCCAAATCTTTCTTTCTTTTAATAAAATTAATTTTATTTTTTAGGCAAAATTTCATTATTTCTTTACTATCTGAGTCAACATAAACTTCATCAAAATTGCACTTTTTAATTTTCTCTAAGAAGTATTTATAGAGTGGTTTGTTTTTAAAAATTTTTATAAAATTTTTCCTTTTAACTCTTGTTGATTTTGCTTTTATTGGAATAATTGCTACTACCTTCATAATTTTCTTTCAATTTTTGTTTCTTTTATACCTTTATTTAAATCATAAGATGATCTTAGATTAGTGGATTTTTTCATATAAGTTATATCCGCATTATTATGAAGAGGATCTCCAGGTGTTCCTGACATTTTCTTAATTTTAATTTTTTTATTAAATATATTTGCAATAGTACTGATTAGAAATGATATTGAATAATATTTTTCAGAAGCAACATTAATTATTTTTTTATTTTTGTTTTTAAGTAAAATATTCAACATTAATTTAACAGCGTCTTTAACGTAAATAATGCTACGAGTTCTCTTTAATGATCCTTTAATTATAATTTTATTTCCTTTTTTTAACTGTGAAATAATTACATTTACAATTCCTTGATAGTCATTTGATTTATGCCCCGCACCATACGTTGCGAAAAGTCTAAATACTAGCCAGTTTAATTTTTGGTATTTGTGATAATTCTGAATTAATTTTTCTACTGCTAATTTATTTATTCCATAAATAGTTTCTGGTTTAAGATGATCAGTCTCTTTTATTTTTTTTATTGTTTCTCTATTGCCATAGACTGCGGAAGAACTCATAAAAATAAATTTACAATTATTTTTTACACACCAATCAATAATTTTTGCAGATCCAATATAATTTACCTCAATATTTTTAATAGGAAGCTTAAATGATAAACCCCCAGGATGTGAAGCACAATGAATTATTATATTTGGTTTAAAACTACTTAAAAGGTTATAAAATTTTTTTTTAAGTATATTATAATTTAGATCTGTACCTTTAAATTTAATTTTTTTAATCTTTAATTGGTTGCAGAATTCTCTACCAATAAGACCGTTTGAGCCTGTTACCAAAATTTTAATTTTGCTTTTCTTCAATCGGAATAGGAGCTGAAAAAGTTATTTTTTTTGATTTTTTTTGTTGTAAGTATTTATTAGTAAACCATTTGAGTCTTCTCTTTGCCTCTAAATATTCAATTTTTGATCTTTTCAAATTGAACTTAATTGCGTTTGTTTGAACACTTTTAGGTAAATTTGAGAAAGTATTAAGTTGAGAAAGTATAATTGTTCTGCTTTTTGGAGAAGAATTATGTGACGATCCATGAACAATTGAAGAATGAAAAAAAAGAATATCACCAGGTTCAACATTAATATCAATAAGTTTATATTTTACGTTTAAATTATCTAATCTTTTTTGATTAATCATGAATTTACAAAGTCCATTTATATTTACAAACGGATCATGTTTTATAAAACCCATTTTATGTGAACCTGCGAATAATTTTAACCCAGCATTCCGAATGTCATGCGTTTCTAATGGTATCATGCAACTTAACATTTTATCAGATTTATATCCTCTGTCTTTCCAATAAACTTGATCTTGATGATAATATTCTGCAGTACCACCCCACTTATCTTTAAAATTAACTTTGCTATGCCAAATATAAACATTTTCATTCATAAGCTGTGAAGCTAAACCCAGCATTATTTTGTTTGAAGATAAATTGTAAACAGGTGTTTTCTTTTCGTTTAAAACAGAGTAAACAGCTACAGGAACTCCAGGTTCTGTTTCTGTCCAACTTTTTGTAATTGTTTTAGGATTTTTGGATTTAAGCCATTTATTTGCTGAAAGGATATTTTTCTTATTAAAAAAGGATTTTATTATTAAATAACCTTGTTTTTTAAAAAAGCTTGTTTGTTTTTTACTAAGTTTATTTATCATGTTTGTAGTAAATTCATTATATCAGAAAATTTTTTAATTTTAAATTTAGATTTGAGATTTTTATTATTATAACCATAATTTGCCAATACAAAATTAGTTTTTGCTCTTTTGGAAGCTAACAAATCATTAAATGTATCACCTATATAAATAGAATTCTTTGACTTAATACCCAGTTTTTTAAATGCAAAATTTAATAAATCAGGATTTGGCTTAGATTTGTGTTTTAAGGAAGGAACACATATCATAGAGAAATGAATTTTTGGGAAAAACTTTTTCAAAAAAAAAATTGTATTTTTTTTTCTTTTTGATGTGACAATTCCTAATTTATATTTTTTCTGAAGTTTAATTAAAGTAGTGTACACAGTTTTGTATTTTCTAATTTTGTTATTAAATAAAAGGCTATTGATAAAATATTCTTTTTTTATTTTTTTTATATTTTTTTTTATTCCCATTTGTAATAAGATGTTTTCAAATGATGTTCCTATCCTATTGAAATACTCTGAAAAAGGTTTTTTTACATAGTTTTCTTTTAAAAGTTTGTTCCAAGATTTTTGCATATTAAGTCGACTATCTATTAATACCCCATCAACATCTAACAAAATTAATTTTATATTTTTTAATTTCATCAATATTTTTTTCTAATTTTATCAAATGGCATAAGTTTTTTACTTTTTAAGTAATCTTTTTTGACATCTACTGAGAAAATATCTTTGTTTATTTTGAAAGTTCCAATATTCATTTTGCTTTCTAAAGCTCTCATAAGCTCAATACCTTCTGACTTTTCAATTTTTCCCTCTTTTAATTTTGAAAAATATTCTAAGGATTTTTTATTGAATGAAATTATTGACATATGTTTTAGATAAAATTTTGGTTTTGATTTAAAGGGATTTGGAATTATTGACCTACTAAAATAAATAACTTTATTTTTATCGTTTGAAACAAGTTTTACAACATCCTTTAATTTTGCATCTTTTTCTTTTATTGGAGATGAAGGCACAACAATATCAAAATTATTAGACAAATGAAATTTAATTAATCTTGAAATATTTGATGGATCAACAAAAGGAAAATCTCCTTGTATATCTACTGCAATATCATAATTAATTTTTTTTGAAATTTCTGCAATTCGATCAGTTCCAGTTTTATGTGAAGATTTTGTCATTCGACACTTTCCACCATGTTGTAAAACTATTTCTCTAATTTTTGGTGAGTCCGTACAAACAATTACTTCTCTCAATTCTTTGCATAATTGAACTCTTTTTAAAGTATGAATTATTAATGGTAATCCATCAATGTCTAGTAAAGCTTTTTCCTCCAAACGTTTTGATTTTAATCTACAAGGTATCAACCCAATTATTTTTTTCATTTTTTTAAATTTAAATATTTAGTTTTTTGATGAGTATAAATATCTTAAAACCATTCTATCGTTTTGTTGAGGCCGAGATCCTTTATGCACACCACCTTCATCAAAAACTATAGCTGTTCCTGCTTTAGCGGTATACCCGAAATGTTCTTTGTTGATGCCATTTTCAATTATTTCAGATTGTTTTAAAAAATTATCTATTATTTCGGGATTTTTCAAAAAATTATCAAAAAAATTTTTATTATCTATGATTATTTTTTTAAAGTCTTTTATGCTCCAATAAGGCTGATAATTAATTTGTTTATCAAAAATACCTTTTCTTATTGCATAACCAATTTTATGCGAACCAGGTAAATAACTCATACAACCATTGTCTGGTCCAACATCAGTTAGGTAGATAAAAATCTTTAAATAGAAACCATCTGGATCATTGAATTTAGATATATCTTTTTTACCTGCATAAGCTTGGTCAGTGTGCCATGGAAGAACATCTTGTTTACTTATCTTGCTATAATACGCGTCAACAAAGGAAAGTGAACTATTTTTTTTAAAAAATTCATTAGCTAAATTATTTAAATTTTTTCTTTTATTTAATTGTAAAATTTCGTAGCTGTGAAGAAATTTAGTAATATCAAGCTTAAGTACTTTTAAAAACAAAGTTTTGTAATTTGTTGGAAAATAACTTTCAGGGGTATTTTTAGGTGCAGAGTAATATTTAATAATATTTGAAATTTTTAATATTTCTTTTTTGTTCAAAAAATTATCAATTTTTATTATCCCTTTTTCTTTTATTTCAGTTGCTAATTTGTTGTTCATTTTTAAATATTTTTTTTCCAAATTTGATTATAAACTTTCGGACTTCCTGGATAATATTCATTTAAATCAAAATTTTTTTTGTTTTCCATAATAAAACCATTATTTTCAAAGAATTTTTTTATATCATCTTTTTTTACTTTAAAATTATCAGTTACCTCTAATAAAATACTTTTTGTATTATTCAGAATTTCTGAAAGTCCACTAAGGATTAAGTACTCTATACCGTCTACGTCAATTTTAATATAGTCAGGCTTTTCTAAATTAAACTTTTTTATTAAATCATTACCACTCATTCCTAAAGTTTTATATTTAAATACTGGAGAAAAGAGATTTCCATTTTCATCATATTTTTCAGAAAAAGTTGATCTGGATCCACCATACTCAACTTTTGACATATTAAAATCTGAGATCTTAAATTTGTTTGTTAAACTTAAAGGAACTATTACTATCTCGTTCGATAAATTATTAAAAAATATATTCTTTGCAAGTATTTCAAGATTAAAAACTGATGGCTCAAATGAAAAAGTTTTTGCTTTTTTTTCTTTTGCAGCAAAACAAGAATATATTCCTATATTGGCACCTATATCCCAAAATATAGATCCTTCATGAAAACTTTCTATCCATTTTATTGTTTCAGGTTCTTTGGATAAAAATGTTTGAGCTCTGTAAAAGTTCATTCTATTCGGAATATGAAAATTATATTCCTTATTTTTATACTTAACTTTATATTTTTTATTATGGGTGTTTAGGTTTAATTTTTCTAGGAAATATCTTCCAGAATTAAAGTAAAACAAAATATTAACAATTTTTTTACTTAAAAATTTTACAAATTTTTTAATTAAATTTTTCATTTAAATTTAAGTATTTCCATAAAAAAGGTGTGATTATCTTTTCATTTTTAATTTTGAGTTTTTGAATATTTTCTAAAGATTTCTTTTTTGTATTTAAAATAAATTTAAATTGTTTAAAATTATCTACTCCTAATATAATTTTATCAATTAATGGATTTTGATTTACAAAATTTACGGCAAGTTCTAGATTGGTCAGATTTTCTTTTTTAAGATACTTATCCCTTTGTATCCAATATTTTTTATATTTTTTAAACTCTTTTGGTAAAGTATTTGTTTTACATAAAGCTAAGCCTTGGAGAAAAATTGATCGTACTTGAATTTCTATACCTTTTTTTTTCAAAAAATTAATTTTATTTTCCTGTAATATTCTTTGGTCAAAAAAGTTAAGTGGTGCTTGTATAATGTCAAAAGGATACTTTTTGATTAATTGAAAATCATTCATCGTGTTTAAAGATAGCCCTATTTTTTTGACATTATTAGTTTTTTTTACCTCGTCCAAAGCTTTGAATATGAAATCTTTCTCACTGAGTAAATCATTTGGTTTGTGAACTAAAATTGAATATATTTTTTTAGTTTTTAAGTTTTTTAATGTTTTTTGAAAAGAATCTAAATAAAAATATTTATTTTTTTTTGAGTAAATGAGATTTGCGGGTAAAAATTTTGATGATATTTGCCATCCATTTAATTGAAAATTTGCTATCTTATTTTCAACATCCCCATATCTTGGTGAGGTATCCAATGAATTAATACCGAATTTATTGCAATAATTTATTATTTTTTTAAATTCACCATCATTAATTATTTTATTTTTATTTAGAATTCCATAATTCATTCCCATTTGAGCTGTGCCAATTGAAAATTTATGAAAATTTAAATTTTTTAAATTTTTTTCCATTAAAAGTGAATTGTTTTTTTTATTTTTGATAATGAAACCTGCATTTTGATAACTATTAATCGCACTAAAATTTTGATGATTTACTCCTAACTCAAATTTAATGGTATTATAAAATTCATTAATTTTCTCAATAACTAGCTCTAAGGATCTTTTTCCTATACCTTTATTTCTAAATCCTTTATTACCAATAAGAATTCCGATTGAACACGATTGTTTACTTTTATCCTTAAATTTTATTCTTATATTACCTATATGATAATTTTTTTTTAAAAATATTCCTAAAAGTAAGCTATTTTTGTTCAATGTATTTTCAAAATAATACTTTTTAAGCTCATCTAAAGTTTTGATATTACTTCCTACAATATATTTTTTAACATCTTTATCTTTAAACCATGCAAGATATTGGTGATTTATATTTTCAATTTCTAAATTTTTGATTAAAATATCTTTGTCTTCTATCAACATAGCTTTAATATTAATTTTTTAAGTTTTTTATTTCCTTTGTCGTAAGAATAACCAATATTTTTTTTATTTAGATAACTTGACCATTTTTTTTCATTTGTTTTAATTAGATTAAGTATTTTTTTCTTTAGTTGATTAATATTTTTACCTTCATACCAATATTTACCCGATGAATTAGGCAAATACTTTCCATTTATAAATTTAAATTTTGAATATAAAACAAACATCACTTTATGATTTCTAGACAAAAGTTCTTTACCTAGAGTTGACATAAAAGTTATACTTATTTTAGAATTTTCAGCTAATTGATATGATGATATTGGCTCAGTATGATATTCCTCGATATTTTCTTTTAAAAATTTTTCTTCATTTTTACTATCTACGTTATCTTTTTTTTCAGCTCTATTACTCGCAAGTGCAATACAAACTTTTAAATTATTTTCTTTTTGAATCTCGTTTAACGCTCTAAGAATAAAACTTTGAAAGATTAAAGATTGACTTATTAAAATATGTGATAATTTAAGGTCATTAACTTTATTAATACCACTTTCGTATTTCAATTTTTCTCTACCTATTTTATCTCTATACTCAGATATAAACATAATATCATATTTTTTCATTCTTCTTTTTTTTGTTATAATTTCGTTATTTCTAACTGAGCCAGATATTATAAATTTTGATTTAACAAAATTTAAAAGTTTTTTTGAATTTTGATCATATACAAAAAAGTAATCACAAGTTAATGGATACTTACTATTTTTTACATACCTCTTTAAACTACCTTTAAGTAAATTACTCCACTGAACACATTGATAAGCAATAGCAATTTTTTCTGGAAAGAATTTTTTAAATTTAAAAATATTCATATTTATTTCATTACCTAAAGCAATTTTAGGCGAGATAATTTTTATAGTTTCATAGAAATAAATATTATTTAATTTACTTAAACTAAAGCTTCTATTTAATAAATTCTTAATCAAAGATTTTAAAAGTATTAAAATAAAAATTTGATTATCCAAAATAAAAATCTTTTTTTTCAAATTAAATGATTTAATAGTTTTCCCGAATATTAAAACATCTATATTCTTTGGAATTCTTATGAAAAACTTTTTGTTTGTGAAAAGTTTAAAAAGGTTAATTAATTTATTCAAAATTATTCACTAATTGAACAATAAAAAGACTTGATAGTTTTATTACGTTTGATTTTTTGATTTTTAATTAAGTTTAATTTATTTTTAGATAATTTTAATAGATCAGAAAATAAGGGAATTCCTGCGCTTAAACTACTTGAGATACTTCCACTTATTCGAGGATTCAACTCAATCAAAATTGGGTTGTTTTTTTTATCTAGCATTATATCAAAATCATAAATCCAACTGAGATTAAAACATTTAACTATCTTTTTTATATAATTTATAAATTTAGGGTTGTGCTTCATTATTATGTTGCCATTAACTCCTTGATAGCCAATCCTTTTTCTCACTACACACTTAATTAATTTGCCATTCCAAGATAATACATCTACGTCTAATGGCACTCCCTCAAGCCTCTCCATTAATATTAATGGGAATTTGTCCTTATAAATATGAAGGTAGTGCTTTAAAAAGTTCTTTTTTGAAACTAATACCTCCTTTTTATCATTGAAATATTTGGTTTTAATATTCGAATTTGTTACAATTGATACATCTCTCCCACCTCTTGAATTAACTGGCTTAATTACAATGTCCTCAATTGATAATAAAATTTTGTTTATCTTTCTCTTCAGTTCCTTAAAACTTTTTATTTGTTCCCAGTATATTTTGTAAAGCCCGTTTTTGGTAAGTTTTTGATAAGTGCTATATTTATCTTTAAAATGTTTGAGAATTTTGTAATCGTCGGTAGCTACTTTAGTGCCTTTTTTTTTGATTTCTCTTTTAAATTTTGACATCAAAACAGCTTCTTCATCTGAACCAGGAATCACTAGTTTTATTTGATTTTCTTTAATTACTTTTAATAAATGTGAAATATATTTTTTTTTGTTTTTTGTATCTTTAAGTAAAATAAAAGCATCAGAAAAATACTCCATATTTTCTTGAAAAATTGCATCCCCAGTAAATATTTTTGTATCTTTCAAACTTTCTTTGAGTTTTAGCGATAAATCACGTCCTCTTAGCCCACCTATACTTGTAATTAAAATATTATAACTCATTATTTAACATCAGATGATTTTATTAAAACATTTTTTTTAATTTTTCTTTTAGCTTTTTTTCCTTCTATTTTGAAAAAAAATTTAGGTAAAAGACCTAATTTTTTTTTTTGTCTTTTAAAAGAAATATTATTTAGTGAAAATTTTTCATTTTTATTTATTTCATTGATAGTAGTTAAATACCTATAATTATTTTTTCTTGATTTTGATAACTTTAAACTAAGTATTTGATTTTCTTTTCCTAACGCTTTCTCAGTTTCTCTAACTTTGATAACCATTTCTTTAAATTCTTTTGGTTCCATAGAAATCTTATGATCTGCTCCAATTAATTTTTTATTAAAAGTAAAATGTTTTTCAAGTACACAAGCGCCGAGTGATACAGCTGATATACAGGCAATATCGCCTAAAGAATGATCGGAGTATCCAATGTTATAATTAAATATTTTTTTAAGTGTTAAAAATGTTTTTAAATTTAACTCTTTTAAGCTTGTTGGATAAGTAGAAACACATTTTAAAATAACTATTTTCTTAAAATTAAACTTATTTAAAAATAATTTTAATTCAATTAAATCTTTTTTATCAGCCATCCCTGTAGAAATCATTAATGGAATTTTAGATTTAATTGCTTCTCTTAATAAAGGGAAATTATTAAACAGTCCAGATGAAATCTTAATAAGATCAAATTTTAGTTGAATTAATCTTTTCAAGCTTGAAATATCTCCTGGGGTAGCAAAAAATAAAATATTATTTTTTTTTGCATATTTTTTAAGAGTAATTAATTGCTGATCTGAAAAACTTTTATTTTTAAACTCTTTAAAAGACTTGGTATCTTCATTATAACTTTCCCCTACATTTACCAATTGAATTTTTGCTGCATCCGCCCCACATTTAGATGCTTCTTTAATTAATTTCTTACATTTTTCAAAATTACCTTGGTGGTTAATTCCAATCTCAGCGATAATGAAAGTTTTTTTCCCATTGCCAATAATTTTATTACGTAATTTAATTGTTTCAGTCATTATTTTTTTCTGTCAGAAATAATAGCTGGTGGGTTTTTTTGCATAAATATTTTAATAATTTCTCGATAAAGCTTTTCTTTTGTGCTAATTTTATTTGATACAAAAATTTGCTTTAATTTTGAAATTTTATTTCGATTTATAACTTTCGATAAAGTAGTTTTAATATATTGGATTCTAAAAACACATACTTTTACATTAAATTTTACTAGTTCTCTTTTAATAACCTTTGCATAGCTCTCTAGTGCAGATTTAGAAGATGCATACAATGATGTTCCAGGTTCTTGTAAAATAGATGCTACCGACGAAATAAAAATTATTAATCCATTTCTATTTTTTAACATTTGTTTTGAAATTAAATTAGTTAAAAGAGTTGGTGCTATAAGATTTACTTTATAAGTATTTGTAATATTTTTGAAATTATTAAAAAAATTTAAATTTTTTTCATAAATAGCAGCATTATTTATCAATATATCAATTTTAAAATTATTTTTTTTATAAATTTCTTTTACCCACTGAATAATTTTTTTTTCATTATTTAAATCTAATTTTTTGTGGAAATAATTTTTGTGTTTTATATTATTTTTTTTTCTAGAACATCCCCAAACCTTGTTTCCTGTTTTAAGGAACTTTTTGGTTAGAAAGTTTCCAATACCCTTGGATGTACCTGTTATTAAAATATTTTTATTTTTTATCAAAACTAAATATTCCGCCGCTTAGAGAATAACCAACACCAAAACCTAAAATCATGATTGGTCTATTATATTTAATGAGGTTATTTTTTTTTCCTTGAATTAATGAAATTGGTATCGTTGACGAAACTGTATTTCCAATTTCAGAGAAATTTTTAAAGAATTTTTTTTTAGGTATGTCTAATTTCTTTCTAAGTGTTTCTAAAACTATATTACTAGCTTGATGAAAAAAAAACATATCAATTTGATCTATATTTAATTTTGCTGAATTAAGCATTTTATTAACAGCTAAAGGCACTTCTTTAATAGTGAAATTAAAAACGTCGGCACCTTTCATTATAATTTTATTTTTATGGGATTTAAAAAGTTTATCTTGTCCACTGCCATCAGTGTAAAAAACACTTGATAAAATTTTTGGTATATTATTTTTATTTAAAAATATTGCTGAACTTGCATCACTAAATATTGACGCACACGATCTATTACTCTTTTCAATAAACTTTGTATAAACTTCAGAAGATATGATTAAACAGTTCTTAAAAGTTTTACTATTTATCATGTTTATTGCCATAGTTAAAGCATAGGGAAAACTGGAGCAACCTTGTACTAAATCAAAAACAGCGCATTCTTTTTTTAAACCTGTTTCAGAATGAAGAAGTGCTCCACTTGGAGGAATTGAGGATCTGTGTGACTGAGATATAAAAATTACACATTCAACATCACTTTTAATTTGTTTTAAAATTTTTTTAGTTACTTTTATTGCTAAAGATAATGAATCCTCATTCTCTTTTGCTTCATATATAAAATTTATACCAGTCTTATCAAGAAGATCACCTAGCTTTTTTTTTCCTAAATACTTAAATCTTTTTTTAATATCAACTTTTTTAGATCCAAAAATGTAAGATCCTTCAATCATTTTTAATGACTCCATTCAAAGAGAGTAATTTTGTCAGTTTATTAAGAGAATTTGCATCTGTAATTCTTTTTATTTCTGAAACTTTATTTGATGACTTTCCCTCAAGTTCCATCAAAATATTTAAATGGACGAGTGAGTCCCATTCAACCTTGTTTATATTTTTATGATATTTTTTATTCAAATATTTTTTTATGATCTTTATTAAGTCAGTTTTTTTCATATTATAATTTGCATATCATAATTGAGGTTTGACATATAATTTTACCGAATTTTTCTTCAAAATTAATTTTTTTTTTATTTTTTAAACTAAAAAGCAATGGTTTAAGTCTCATTAAATTTTCAGGTAGAAACCATTTTTCTGTTTTAATTATATCAGACTTAGAATAAATTTTTTTTGCCTCTTTCATAATCTTTCCCGTATCTGATAAATTTAGCAAAGGTAATTGTAATACTCCTTCTTTTTTTAAATACTTTCTTGCATTTTTAATAACCTTTATCGAGAGTTTAGTGCCATCATTTCCACAATCTGCAGGTATATTTTTTGAAAACCAATTAGTTTTAGAAGCAATAATAGATGAAATTGCAGATACATCATTAATTATATAATCAAATTTTATACCTTTCCATGGGTTTAATAAATCTCCTTGTTTTACTATGGCGTTAATTTTATTTTTTATTAAATTTTTTTTAGTTAATTTTATAGAAATACTATGGTTGTCAGAACAAAATAATTTAATTTTTTTGTTATTTTTTTTAATTAAAATCCCGATAATTCCTGAACCACAACCAAGATCTAAAACATTACTCTCATTTAGGACGTTTTCACTTGCTGCTTCATAACTAAGCTTTGTAGTTAAATTTGGTTGAAACACATTGTTTGGTAAAACTAATTTGTTTTTAATAAAATCTTCAAAATAATTAGAGGTGATTTTCATAAATTTTTGCTGGGTTTCCAACGACTAGTTTGTTTTTACCTACATTCCTAGTCACTACACTTCCAATAACAACTTTTGAGTTATTATCTACTTTAATTCCCTCTCCAATAGTAACGTTAGCACCTAAAAAAACAGACTTTCCAATTTTTGAATTATTTAAAATTGAACTTCTAGATCCAATCACAGAGAATGAGTTCAGTTCAACTTTATGAGCAATGATTGAGGAATAAGTTAAAATACAAAAGTCTTTAATTTTAGTTTCTGAACACACTATTGAGTATGGATAAATTATGTTCCCAAATCCAATTTTAATATTATCCTCAAATATGACTGAACTATGAATTATGTTTGGGAACCTTTTTTTGCTTACTTTCATTTTTTTAAATATTTTTTCCCTTAAATGAGAGTACTTATAAGAACTTATTGCAAAAACAAAGTAATGATTTTTAAATTTTGGTGCGTTCTCTAAACCAACATAAAATGGTATTCCCTTATAATTTTTTTTATAAAATTTTTTGTTATCATCTAAAATTCCATCTAATTTAAATCTCTCATTATTTTTAAGATTTTTAAGTATAGGATTAATTTCAGAGTAATTATATCCAGCACCAACAAGTAAAATTTTCTTCATATTTTAATTTTTTGTAAAATTCTTTGTAAACCTCTACCGTCTACTAATTTTTTTTTTATTAATATTTCTTTTTTAAGGAAACTATAGTTTCTTATCAAAAAATTTATCCTTTTAAAATATTTTTGGAACAAACTACTCTTGTTAATTTCAAATATATGAGAGTGTAAAATTTTTTTATTTTTCAATATAATGTTATTTCTATATTTATTCTTACAAAAAATAATATTTGGAATTTTATTATATATAATTTCCCATATCACTTGACCACCATTTGAAATGCAAAAACTTGATGAGGATAATAAATTTTTTAAATTTTTTAAATTATAATAAATATTAAAATTATTTATCTTTTTTCCCATTTTAATTAATGAATTTTTTCTTTTATTATTAATTCCAAGTACAAAATTAAATTTAAAATTTTTAAAAACAGGATTTTTAAAATAGTTAAATAATTTTAAAGTAAAATTTGCTCTATCAGCACCACCCATGAAAACAAAAATACTAAATATTTTTTTATTATCTTCTTTCTGGTTTTTTTGAAGATAATTTGGATTTAAAATTGTATATTTTGGGCCTGTAAGTTTTAAACATTTAGAAGGTAAAAATTTTTTATGAACTTTATAATTTGTATAATTTAAATAAATATCACAGTTATGCTTTCTAAAAAAATCATCTATAACCATTAATTTTTTAACATATAATTTAGTTTTATTTTCCCATTCTATACCTAGTTTATAATTATCTACTATAAGTAAATCTACCGGGTTAGATATTTTTCTTAAAATTTGATTTGTTCTATTAGCATCCTCGATTGAAGAATTTTTTTTTAGTTTAATATTATGGTGAGAAAACTTTTCAGATTTTAACTTAATTAAATATTCTTTCTTAAGATTATTTGAAATAAAATGAATTTTTTTATTTTTTTTTATATATTTTGCAAGTAAAAAAGTTCTATAAAAATGTCCTGAACCAATTTTTTCTGAAGCGTCAACTCTAATTACTACGTTCACTTTATTTTTTTATATTTCTTACAAGTTCAAATGCTTCTGCCGCATTTACTCCTACTGAAGATCCACGGTAATTCGCTAAAACTTTGACTGCTTTTATTGATCTGCTATGAGGCCACTTTTTCATTTCTGAAGTATAGTAATTTAATAATTTTAACTTCTTTGTTAAAGTTTTACTAATATCAACATAATAATTAGGATTAAAAAGTGTCTTTTTTTTTGTAAATTTTGTTGTCCAATTTGTGCTCGATAAAATTTCAAACATTAGAATTTTTTTAACGCAGTATTTAGGCTGTGGTCTGGCTGCTGTTATCACGGCTTTATGAACAATTCCATGATCAATATTTAAGTCATTGGGATGATGAGTATAAATTATATTGGGTTTAAAATTTTTAATCACATCTTCAACTTTTTTTACAACATCAAGAAAATCAACGCTATCCATTCTATTGTCGGGAAATGAACCAAATTTAATAAATTTTGCTTTGATTTCAGATGCAATTTTTTTTGCAGACTTTTTAAGATTAAAAAGATCTTTTTTTCTTTTATCCACATTTCTATTTTTATCTCTTGATGTAAAACCTTCAGACATAATAAATATACCAACTTTATCACCATTTATTGTGTGATTTATTAAAGTTCCTCCACAACCTAGGAATTCATCATCTGGATGCGCTGCAACTACTAAAACTGTATTTTTCATTAATTAAGTCTTTTAAAGCCTTTAATACTTTCCTTCGATTTCAAATATTTATTAATGTCATAACCTTCTTCACACTTCTTTATAATTTTAAAAATATCATTAAGTTTATCAGAATATTTTTCGACAATTTTATCACTATGGTCAATACATGGATATACTGCGGTGGTTGCTAAAATATTATTTAGTAACATTTCTTGTGTAATTAAAGTTTTATACTTTTGATGGTCTGAACTTAAAAAATTAAAATTTGTTAAAGATGGAATGCCATTTATTTTGATTTGAATCTTATTTTCAGCTGAAATATCTTTCCATTTTTTTTTGTATTTTTTCACCGATTTTTTTTATTTTCTTGTAAGTACTATTCTTTTTCATGAATTCAATAGTCGCTAAAGCTGCAGTAGGACCTATTCTTTCTGTCCAGAAAGTACTGCTGAT
>MDTB01001351.1_pt1 | contig 29646 bp, 50 predicted proteins | sample 811161 | NCBI WGS metagenome assembly MDTB01 (sample SAMN05326650, study PRJNA326480) | marine metagenome | isolation source: seawater | place: Mediterranean Sea | collected 2009 | reverse complement strand
TTGGAGGTGGTTAATGATTGACTTTGAAAATGAGGTTCGGCCACAGTGTTTTGATTGCGGTGAAGAATTCAGCACAAAACGAAAAGCACTTGGATATGAGCACTGTCTTGAGTGTGGTGAAGGGTACGCAAAGAAAGAAACAATTAGAAAGAGCAAGTGTGTAGCACCCGCTTTTAATAAAGGTGCTTACCAATATATTGGAAGCATGGCAGACGCAAAGCTTATCGGGAGGTAGATAATGAAGGTAAAAGATCTTAAAATAGGAATGATGCTTACTGTTGATTCTAGTGAGATGCAATTTAAAAGAGTGTACTCTGGTGAGTGGCTTGCTGTAGTTCATCGAAATCCTCGGCTAGACAGGCAGTATCCAGGAAAACGAAGTTTTGATTCTAATAAGATAGCAATGTACATTGGCAGAAAGAAAGATATTGGAGAAACGACAATTGAATGGAGTGATAGATTTGTACTGTTTGATAATACTGTTCTAGCAGTTGATCCACCGGCATGGAGATATATACAGGAGCTTGAAAAATGAAGCCAAAGCTAGTAAGAGACTATATCCCGGAAATTATTGAGAAGACAGGTTCTATTTGTGTGACAAGGCTTACTCACGGCATTGACGAGCATATGATAATGCTCAAAGAAAAAATGCATGAAGAGACACGGGAGTTTATCCAGAATCCTTGTTACGAAGAGGCAGCTGATATGCTAGAAGTAATTAAGGCGTTTTGTCACTTATCCGAACTAGAGTTTAATAAAGTGGAAGAAGCTGCACAAAAGAAGAAAGATGAGCGTGGAAGCTTTAGTCGAGGCATTATTTTAGAAAAAGTTTTATATGAGACATAGATCAAATAGATTCTATAATTGCAGGTTTGTCTTAAAAGAAGTGACCGCTGGAAAATTGCAAGCTGGAGATATCTTCATGACTGACGAAGGCTCGTGGATTACGGTAAATAGAACTTCAAACGGAAGGTTCGCTCGAACGCTCGTGGCAGACCAGCATGTTTCAATTATCCTAGATTGTGACGAAAAAGTAAGAAAGGTTATATCCATTGAGGAGAAGAGCTTATGGAAATGCATAAAGAAAAGTACGAAGAACTATTGCTTCGGTTTGCAAAAGAGATTCACGAAGTCGGTGTGACTGAAAATATTAAAAAAATAGTAGAGTCTCAGTTTACTCGGACACCCAATCTTTCAAACCCGCACGCTGAAGAAACTGTGAGAAAGTTTTACTACCAGTATGAAGGCTATTGCATTGAGGCAATTCAGGTTGTCGGTCTCAAGTTAAAGAAGATCAAGCCGTGAAAAACGGTGATATCGTTCGGTTTAAAAGCTATACCCTAAGGCCTGTTAACAATCATGACTGTGGCATCTGGGCATGGAAGCTAGGCTTGCTTGTTGAATATAAAAAATGGGAAAAGGTTGCAAGTGTACTTTGCGAAGGAGAAGTTTTAAGAATTAGAGCAGAAGATGTCCAGAAGTCAGGAAAGAAAGATGCTAAAAGATTTAAAAGTATTTAAACAACAGGTGTACAATGAGATCTAATTGATTAGAATATGAACAGGTTAGCAAATCGCCTAGCGGGATTTTTAGCCTAAAGTTAACTTGCTTAAAAAAGGAGATAACAAAATGAGCAACGCACTTACTACATATCGCCCAGGTCTAATGGGTAGAACAGTCTTTGATGACTTCTTTGATAATTTCTTTATGGACTTGCCACAGCACCTAAAGAGAACAACTTCAGGGTATCCTGTCGCTGATATTTATACCTTGCAAGACGGCTCAACTGCAATGGAGTTTGCACTTGCCGGGTTTAACAAGGGTGACCTCACTATCGACGTCAAGCCTGAGAAAAGAAGTATTACTATTTCTGCTAATTCCTCTGAAGAAACAGACGGCAACAGGCGCATAGCTCGACGTAGCTTTACTAAAACATACGTGAATTACGACGATAATCTTGACATTGCTAGAACTACTGCAAAATTTGAGAACGGATTGCTTACAGTTACTGTTCCAACGAGACCAGAAATTGAGCCTGTCCAAATTGAGATCCAGTAGCTAACTGCCGGCGCACAACGTGCGCCGGCAAACACCCCAGGGAAACTTTGAAACTTAACCTAAAGAGCACATTGATCAAGGTCCTGTGCTGGCGCTTAACATCTATAACAACTACCCTGCTATTTACTCTTGCAATGATGGGAGACATAAGGCAGGCAACAACGTTTACTTTTATGCTACACGGGGTCTTGATAGCTGTGCACACAGCTTTTGAAGTCTTGTGGGAAAGAACGGAGAGAGAAAATGAAACCAGGTGAGATTTATGAATGGCTAGATCAAGGTCCAGCTGTGCTTTTAGAGAGATGTGAGATCCCTGACGTGTTTACAGAAAACGAATGCTATGAGCTTATAAGCACAGGCTACCTTGATCCAGATAACTGGCCTTCAGATGAGGGCTGGAGAGTTAAGTTGCTCATGACAGATGAGATTGTCGATGTTCACGAGGATACACTTTCTGTAAACCCTAGTTAACTTTTTGCCACGCTGGTGTAGATTTATTGCGGAAGGTGTTTCATGAAGCTTTATCTTGCCAATGTTCAAACAATATCGTCTAGAATTATCGAGCTGCTATCTAACGACGGATCCATAGAAGTTACAGCAAGCAACAGGATCGAGGCAGAAAGCGACCTGTCAGCAATTATGGAAGAGTTCTTGAGAAGAGACAGGCAAATAATGAGAGAGACAAAAGATACAATGTCTACATTTGAAATACCCTATGATCAATTTTCTGAGCAAAGATCTAAGCTTTCCAAGAAGAAAGGCCACCCATCAGGAAAAGATATAGAGAAATATCTGGCCAGACAGTTTATCGAGAGCTTCATGATGTCTAACTTTGTTGACGAAGTGTACTCTACAGATGAAGATCTATATAAGAAAATCTTACCTGTTCTCAGATCTTTTCACGTCGACGAAAATCAGATTAGAGAAGAGGCCCGATCTAAAATAGCAAACATTTCAGAAGGAACTGTTGAGTACGAAATGGCACTCAGGCAGTCTATTTTAGAAGTTAAAAGAAAGAAGGGCTTGTTAAATACACCCTAATATAAGGTAACAAGATGAAAAATTATTTTATACCTGTCTTAACAGGTTTGTTCTGTATTGGAACAGTAGACCAGATTGTAGGAGATGTTGCACATGTAGAGATTCGATCTAAAAACATAGTCTACAGTGTCGACATGCCAGTAGAAATGTTTCCCTGTGATATCTATGAGGGTGACATGTTTTATATGACCACATTTGACGGAGTGACAGAGATAAGGTGCGGTGAGCCTGAGCCGCAGTAAGCTCTTAAAGGTTTATGCTTTTGACTATAACTTGCCTACTGGTGACTTTCTGAGAGATAATATTAGCTTCAGAAGAAGTTAATGGAATGTCAGAATCAAAGTCTGATATAATCAAAAGAGTTTCTCCGGGCGACATGTAATCTAAGACTCTCCAGTATGAGTACCATATTTCAGTTCTGCCTCTGGGAGAAACTCTATCAAGAGAAACTCTTCCCGGGCAAGCTTGCGATGTTGAAAGGTATATCCTGCTTCCTGGTTGGAATGAAGTATTTACAACATCTGTCCACATTCTCCACTGTTGCCACATTGACCCAGAGCTATCAATTAAATAAACGTCTGCAGGTATCTTTTCAATTTGAGTTGTAACAGATCTCGTTGTATGAAACAGTATGTCTACTCTTCTCGCTGAAGGATCATGGCCCCGTGATCCTTCTCCTGCCACAACAATCCTCACTCTCCTGCCCGGAAAGTCATGTCTAACCTGTCTGCTCACAGCTGACGCTCTTTCTCTTGCCAAGCTGTTATTAAATCCGCTATGACCGCATCCGTCCGTGTAACCTACAATAGTTATCTCTCTAGTCCCTATTTCCGAAAGCTTCTCAGCTGACTCTGATATTATATTTAACTGCTGAGAGTCTACTTGACTTGAACCCTCAGAAAAATAAATTGAAACTCTCCGATCTGATGGATAGGTTTCTGTTGCTGGGTCCAGGACTCTTCCCGGGTTAACTCTGCAGAGGCAAGTCGAAGAAGCACACCTCGTCCCTCCGTGAGACCGATTATCTACTTTCATTCCATATGTTTCAAAATCTACTCGTTGATCAGTATTGTGTGAAACTCCCGGAAAAAAGATAAACAAAAATATCAAAAATCCTATAATCAAAATTGTGTCCGGGCTTTATGGTTTTTAGATTATAATTATTACCATGGCAAGAATAACAGAGCAAAAGATTAGAAGCATCATAAGAGAAGTCTTGCAAGAAGATGCTCCAGCCTCCTTTGATGTTGAAGATCTTGATAGTAGTCTTTCTTGGATTACTGACCCAATAGACAAATACAAGGGAAGGGCAGACGTTGCTGATGAGTATTTTAAGATAGCACCGGAGACCACTGACATAGACTTGGCAAGATCCTCACAAGATGTTAGAAGATTTGCCTCTGCTTCTGGAATAATCGCTAGAAGGCTTGGTCTCTCTCCTCCTGTTATTACTTCTGGAAAGAGAAGCGCTCAACAGCAAGCAGTTGCAATGCAGCTGAAGTTTAATAGCGGAGAAGATCTTTATGATCTGTACATTAATCAATGCAGAGAGTGCACTCAGATTGCAGGTGGCGAGTCCAATGCTCGAGACCTGATTGACAGGCTTATTCAGATATTTTCAGAAAAAAGAGACGAAAACATCTCTCAGCAAGATGCAATGCGGCAAGCCATCGGTGCTCTAAGAGAAACCCCGATATCTGCTCATCAAGCTGGAATGTCTATAGATTTCAGAATAGCAGAAGGGATGGAAAGGATATTCAGAGAGCTCAGGCCATACAGCACTTTCAGCGTAATTGACGAAACATCAACATCTGCGCCGCATTGGCATGTGTTTGTTAGAAGCTTTTCTAGAAGTAGTTATGAAAGATTAGCAGATGGCGCCGAGCCCGAAGCTAGTAGGGAACAGGAAGGGGTAGATCCTGACATTGATGCAGACTAAAAGATTTCGTGTAAACAACATGTTTGTGTTTTATAATAAGGATAGGTAGAGGAGAAACCTAATGCAAACACTTATGTCTTCCTTTCTTCTAGTTACTCTCGGTGCACTTCTGGCAGCTTCTTGTTCAGCTTCTGTGTCCATGGGCAATGAAGCTTCTGCTCAGTCTGGCAGTCTAGATCCGAGTCTATGCTTCGATAATATCGACGGCGACGGCGACGGGCTTGTGGACTGCGAAGATAGTGACTGTTGTTGGGCCTGCCTACCAGACTGCGGTGGCGACCCTGATTGTAAAGGTGAAGACTGGGTAATGTCTCATGTTCTCGCTGAAGAAGCAAAGTAGTTTCTAATTCTGTCTAATAATTAATATTATTCTAGGCGGCAATTAAATGGCATGCACTGACAGGCTGGAAGCAAACGACGCGTTTGAAACTATACACAGCACTCTTGTCGAAAACGGGGCAATATCTGAGACAGAAGATATTATTATAATCGATGGGTCTCGTCAAAAAATATACTTTCTCACAGGCGGTAGTATTTCTGCTTCATATGAATGCAGCACAGGCTACAAAGGATTTGGAAATGAATTTGGTAGTGAGAAGACTTCTACAGGTTTAATGTATGTATCTAGAAAAATCGGATCAGGAGAGCCTGTAGGTAGGGTGTTTCAATACAGAAAACCTACCAAGTATATCCTTCCAGAAGATTCAGGTGAATATGCGTGGGTCTGTACTAGAATATTGACTTTGGAAGGCCTTCAGTCAGAAAACGAAAACACTTATCCAAGATCCATATACATTCATGGAACAAACAGAAGATCCAGACTTGGAATCCCTGCTAGCGGAGGATGCATTAGAATGTCAAACAACGGTGTAATAAATCTGTTTGATAGAGTCAGGGTAGGAACAAAAGTCTTTATAGCTGCGACAAACCCATCAGACAATCCAGTTCTCCCGTGTGGGACATCCCGAAGATCTCTTAGACGCCGGGCTAAGGACATTGCAGGGTCAGCTTTAGGCCTTGGCAATCCAGGTCTGTACTCAGGAGAAGATGTTGTCGGCGGCGAACCAGATCACGATTAAATGGTTTCGCTAGAATATATATACCTGTCATTTATAGGAGTTTAACATGACAGGAATACTACAATCCCTATGGGGTTTTATTGTTAGCGTGCTTAGCGCAGCTTGGGGTCTTTTAGTGTCAGTACTTGATCTCGTGTGGGGTGTGCTTTATCATCTTCACGTTGATGCCCCAAGGCTCGAGGGCCTTTTGATCGGTGTTGGTCTAGCGTGGCTTCTTGCTCGTAGAGACAAGCATCCTTTGCTCAGAGCGCTTAGTGCTCCTTTGAAGCTTGTTATCGACATTCTAGATCTTGCTTGGGATCAGTGCGCTGAAGTTGTCAAAGATGTCTGGGAAGTTACCTGGGGATCTATATCTGGAACCCTTGATTGGGTAGGAAACAGAGTCAAGGATGCTTACGGCTTTGTTGTTGGATCGCTATCTAAAGTAAGAGACAGTCTCAGGAGAAAGAAATAGTGAAGATATCCCGTGTCGACTTGAGAAAGATTATCGAGGAAGTTATTCTAAAAGAGTACGAGACTCTTAGAGTCGACGCGGTAACTTCAGCATTAAAGCAAGAAGTCATGCAATTCCAGGATGTTCAGACTATCAGAGAAAAAGAAGACGAGGAAGACATCATCGGAGAACCTCCAGGAATGCCAGAGCCCACAGCATAATATCATGTAAACTTGTCAAGGTTGTTGTATAATAATCATGAGGTTTGGCTATGAAAAAAGTAATTTATACTTGTTCGATTTTACTTCTCGGGTGCGGAGAGATGTCATCTGCATTTGCTGATAATCTTATCACCCGGGCACATTGGGATCACAGTACTCTTGAGGCATCTGTTAAGCTTCAGGACGAATCAGACTTTAGAAGGTGGGTACAATCAGAAAAATTAGAATCCAAGTATACAGCCTTCGTTGATTATCTTTCGGAAAGAAATGTTTCTGATGTTGTCGAACCCTGGCAGCTTATGAGACAGGGTACTGACTGGCGAAGCGTTGACCACTCACCCTTCTCAATCCCACCTGAAAATCAGTGGAATGAGATCATCCCGACCCTTGAGTTAATTAGAGACGAGATTATTCCTCAGATCGGTGCTGTTGAGGTTGTATCAGGATACAGGACTAGAGAATATAATTCAGTAGCAGGAGGAAGCAGAAATAGTCAGCACCTTTATTTCTCTGCTGTTGACTTAATTCCTGAGAAAAGAATTACTAGAGATGAGCTTGTAGATAGTCTTAGAGGTATCTACGTTGACTCTGGTGATCACCATCACATGGGCCTGGGTATTTATTCAAATGTTAGGTTCCACGTTGATACACACAGAAAGAGGACGTGGTAGATTGTGGGGTAATCTTGGAATAGGGGTTGCTCTTTTTGTAGTCCTTCATATTATGATCTGGTTTAGTACAAACCTGCAATTTGTTAGCGAGGCGGCAGCTCAAAAAAGTCTTGCCGTCACACTAGCTCTTTCCATTCCAATCTCTTTGTGTGCTTATTATGGGAGTAGATTTACTTATGAGGCGCTAGAGAATTCTGTCTGGGCCGTTAGGTTTATCGGATTTGGCACTTCATACTTGATATTTCCTATTCTTACGTGGGTCCTTTTAAGAGAATCCATGCTAACACCCAAGACACTTGTTTGCATACTTCTGTCCATTATTATAGTTTGCATCCAGGTTTTTTGGAAATGAAAATAAAACATTTTGCTGCAGGTGATTTAGTATCTATTATCAACAGATATACTGGAGAAAAAGAAGTAGGGATCGTTGTTCGAGACGGATGGTCAAGTCTATATGACCCTAACAAGCCAGGAAAATCATACTGCGTATACAGAGTCATGATTGATGGAAAGATCCACTATGTTGATGAGAACTCAATGAGGTTAGAAGAATGAAAATAGTATTATTTGATGGAATGAACTTAATTCACAGGTCCCGCAACTCATTTAGAAAAGGTGATCATGCACTGACTTACAGTTTTTACAGGTCTTTTAAACCCCTCTTTGAAAAGTTGAAGCCTAATCTTGCTTACTTTGTTCTCGAAGGAAAGCCAAAACACAGAGCGCAAGCCTTTGAAGGGTACAAGTCTAATCGGCCGTCCCAGCCTGATTCTTTCTGGCGGCAGCAGAGAGAGATACTTGAAGTTATGCGCAACTTGCCAGTCATTCAAGCAAGACACCCAGACTATGAATGTGACGATGTTATTGCAAATCTTGCTAAGCACTATACCGACATGGGAAATGAAGTTGTTATCGTATCTGGAGACTCAGACTTCATTCAGGTTTTTGACTTCATGAATCCAGAAAAAGTTAGTATTTATCATCCGATTAAAAAGAAATTTGTTGAAAACCCAGAATATTCGTACCTAGAGTGGAAGTCATTGAGAGGCGATGTTAGTGACAATATTCCAGGAATTAAAGGTGTAGGAGATAAAACAGCAACAAAGATTATAAACGACCCTAATCTTATGAAAGAAGTGCTTGGCGACCCTGAGAAGAAAAGTATTTTTGAGAGAAACAAAGGGCTGATATCATTTCACTGGTTTGCAGATACTTCAAACGATCTGAGGAATGAGGGAGCTGAGATAGTGCTACCTGACCCTTGCATGGATAAAGTAGGGGCGGCGTTTAAGTCAATGGGATTTGAATCAATGCTCTCTGACAATTACTGGTCTAAGTTTACAGGGGCCTTTGAAACCCTTCGGGTTAATCGAGATCAGCTATGAAAATAGTTTTGTTTGACATGGATGGAACACTAACCGAGCCGAGAAAAGAAATAGGCTCGGACATGATAAGATCACTCCTGGCACTTTCAAACTACACAAAGATTGGAATTGTGACAGGATCTGATTTTGATTATGTTATGCAACAGTGTAAGAAGCTATTTGACCTTGGCGGTGTTCCGGCAAGTAGAATAGAAATCTTTCCGTGCAATGGAACGAAACATTACACATGGCAAAATACAAGTTTTAATATTATACATGAAGCAGACATGCTGGAGTGTATCGGTCAAAAAGACTACAATTACCTGATTCAGACTTTATTGTCCTATCAGTTGTCGATCAGCTTGACCAATGATCTTCCTTACACTGGAACGTTCTTTCACTACAGAGGTTCAATGCTAAACTGGTGTCCGATCGGCAGGCAGGCTGGGGACACACAGAGAAAGTCTTGGGTTGAAAAAGACCTGGCAAACGGAATCAGAAGCCACTACTTGTCACAAATTGAAGAGCTAATCTCTTCAAGAGATATGAAGGTATCAGTCGCTCTCGGTGGTTCAACAAGCTTTGATATATATCCTTCGGGATGGGACAAGACATATGTTCTGAATCACCTAGAGCAGTACGACAGCGTCTATTTTGTCGGTGATAGGTGTGAAGAAGGCGGAAATGATTATCACATCTACAGAAAGTTGAAGCACATTACTGACCGAGATACTGGATCTTTTGTCACTTCCGGACCTGAAGACACCATTAAAATAGTAGACAATCTAATTCGCAAGCTTTCTTAAATAGCAAATGAAAAAGTCTAAATACAAAGCTGGTGACATTGTCTTAGTGAAGTCACCGGCTGGTGATGCAATACCTCAAATACACGTTAAGCTTCTTAAAAGAGTTGTTGTAGATGCTGTTCCTTCCCGGCTCGTGGGATTTAGATCTACTATGGATTGGCCAGGGTATGCTGGCTGGGAGGCGACACCTGTCTTTCAATCAGAAATAGATGTCTTACGAAAAGAATGGAGCATACCACTTGCTGTACCACATATTGATGAGACGTTTGTCTATGACGATTGTATTGTCAAAAGACCTAGAAACCCTACTGCTTCACCCAAGCCTTCTCGAAATACTCCTGCTAGAAGCAAAAAACGTCAAACTATTCTGAGAAAAAAGAAATAAGAGAAACTGGCTAATTCTACTATCTGAGTTGTAAATATGAGTTACAATGGTTATAATGGATCAATGGAAGAATTCTGGAAAGCCCTAATTAATGGACTAACACCCGAAAAGAAAAGTGATGTTCAAATGTGGTGGAAGATTCCACTTTACATTCTTTTGATAATTCTCTTTTTGTCGGTGTTTTAGTGAAAGTTGGAGACTTAGTAAGATACAAAGGCTGGGGAAAATCAATGCTACAAGGACCAATCGGTGTTATTGTTGATCAGGTATCTTCTGACTCCAAGTATCATCACAAGATAAGGGTCATGTGGGTTGACAAGACTCCGCCGATTCAAGCACAAGCGCTGTCAGTCTCTGGCGACAGGATTACAACCTGGGTAAGCCCTAAGCATTTTGAAGTTATGTCTGAAACTGAATAACAGGAGTTAAACTATGAGACAAGTTTGGGAGTATGAAGAATGGAAAGACATTCCTCTAGGAGAGGCTAGAAGTAGCTTTATTAAAAGGTCAAGACTATCTCCGAGGCTCGGTGAAATTTCAGTGTCTGAACTATGCTGCTTAGCTTACGATAGATATTCTCCAGTCGGGATCTACGTTTTCTCTAGAGATTCGTTCTCTAAATCAGAACCAGAGATTCTTTATGTCGGAAAGACTCATGGAAGGTCTTTGCACGAAAGAATTATTTCACACATTGACCATAGAAAGCCTACAGGAAAATCTCCCCATCTTGCAAAATTTGTTCAAACACTTGTAAAACAAGAAGGGGCTGCTGATGAAAACGAAGCTGTCCTCCACATTTTAAACATGAAGGTTACCTGGTTACCTATCCCCAATCTATCTGATCTGAACTCTCTAAAAAAATCTATCGCACTTATAGAGAGAAGGCTTTTGTGGAATAAGTGTCTTGACCCTGCATTTAATTCACAAAGGGTAAAGAGAAACGATACGTTTACAATTAAGGGTCAGAGATATTACCTTTCTGAGAAAGATCCAATAGGAGCCCTTGAAAAAAATGAAGATGCTTAGGTGGATTAAAAGTAGAATAGCTCACAAGCTTAGTCATTTAAAGTGGGCAAATATAAAGCAAACAATGCAAGAACATGGCCTCGCTCTCGTTATAATTATTGTAGGGTGGGAGATTATTGAAGATGTTTTATTCCCTCTGCTTTTTTTATTGCTTGGAAATTATGTTCATCCCGCCTTTTACACCGGTATCCCTGCCGCCTGGTTGTTATGCTTACACTGGCTAGCAGTTCCGATTTTATGGGGATGGTGGATTAAAATGTCAAAAAAAGGAGATTCTGAGAATGACAGATTACAAAATTGCAAACATTGAACTAGCCGAGTGGGGTAGAAAAGAAGTTGAACTAGCCGAAGCTGAGATGCCCGGTCTTATTTCTTTGAGAGATAAGTACAGCGCAGACAAGCCGCTGAAGGGTGCACGAATCGCAGGGTGCCTTCACATGACAATTCAGACAGCTGTTCTCATTGATACTCTCGTAGAGTTGGGCGCTGATGTTAGGTGGATGACATGCAATATCTTTTCCACTCAAGACCATGCAGCGGCTTACACAGCGTCAAGAGGGATCCCTGTTTTCGCATGGAAGGGCATGACCGAGGATGAATACGAAGAATGTCTTGAGAGCGTAATTCAGTTCTTCGGGCACGAGACAGGGCCGAACATGATTCTAGACGATGGTGGTGATTTGACTAAGTTCATCCTCGAAAAATACCCAGCCATGTACGATGATATTGTCGGGATCACAGAAGAAACAACCACCGGTGTCCTTCGACTAAACGAATACGAGAGAGACGGTAAATTGCCAGTCCCGGCTATCAACGTTAACGACTCAGTCACTAAGTCAAAGTTTGATAACAAGTACGGCTGTAAAGAATCATGCGTCGACGCTATCCGAAGAGCTACAGACACAATGATGGCAGGAAAGGTCGCAGTAGTTGCGGGCTATGGAGATGTGGGCAAGGGCTCTGCAGCTTCTTTGGCTTCGGCCGGGTGTCGAGTTATCGTAACCGAGATTGATCCAATCTGTGCACTTCAAGCAGTGATGGACGGGTTTCAGGTGATGAAGATGTCTGATGCTGTCAAGCAAGCTAACATAGTAGTAACAGCAACAGGAAATTGCAATGTTGTTAATGCTTCTCACTTTACTAACATGAATGACAAGACTATCGTCTGTAACATCGGGCACTTTGATAATGAGATCGATGTTGCTTGGCTTGATAGCAATTGTGAGAAATCAGAGATAAAACCTCAGGTTGACATATACAGGGTGCCTGACTGGAAAGGATCATCTAGTACAAGAGAAATTATATTGCTCGCTGAGGGTCGTCTTGTTAATCTCGGTTGTGCAACTGGGCATCCAAGCTTTGTCATGTCTAATTCCTTTACTAATCAAGTTTTAGCTCAAATTGAGCTCTGGGTCAACTCTAATGAATACGAAAACAAAGTCTATGTTTTACCTAAGGTACTAGACGAAGAGGTTGCCAGGCTTCATCTAGACCATGTAGGTGCAACCTTAGAAGATTTGACAACAGCACAGGCTGAATACATTGGTGTAGACGTTGCGGGTCCTTTTAAATCAGATATGTACAGATATTGATACTGTGGTAATATTCGCTTAGGCTATATTAAAGCTGGCTTATAGGAATTAAATAATGAAAAAAATAAAAACTGCAGAATGTATAACACCCATGCATCCGGATAAAATATGTGACAGAGTATCTGATGCTGTTTTGGATGCTTGTCTCGAAGCTGATCCCAATTCTCGGGTAGCTATAGAGACTATGGGGGGTCATGGTATCATATTTGTAACGGGCGAGGTTACATCTGATGCGCAACTTAACTTTGCTGAAATTGTTCAGTCGGTGTATCAAGGTGACGCTCGTGTCTATGTCAATGTTGTTAAACAGAGCAGCTTCATTGCACAAGGAGTTGATAAAGGAGGAGCAGGAGATCAAGGGATTATGGTAGGATATGCTTGTGACGAAAACCCAGAGATGGTACCTCAGGAGCTCTATCTAGCTAGAGGGCTGTGTAAACAAATATTTAAAGACTATCCCTTTGATGGAAAGACACAGGTTACTCTAGAGGACAATAAGATCACCGCTGTGGTTGCGAGTTTCCAAAACGCTCCTACGAAAGACCTGAAAGAAATCGTGGAAGGATGGCTTACAGGGCAACCCTCTGTGTCTGATGGTGTTCAAGTTTTTTGCAACCCAGCAGGTGAATGGACTACTGGAGGTTTTGATGCCGACGCCGGAGTAACTGGCAGAAAGCTTGTTGTTGATAATTATGGTCCGGCTATCCCTATAGGTGGGGGTGCATTCTCTGGAAAGGATCCAACTAAAGTTGATAGGTCTGCCGCATACATGGCGAGGAAAATAGCTGTTGACACACTTCAGACTTTGCCAAAAAGCAGTGAGAAAAACGAAGTGTTTGTTTATCTGGCTTATGCAATAGGTCATGATCAACCAGTCCAGGCGACAGTCACTGTTAACGGAGAAGAACATGCAGTAGAAGGGTATGACTTGTCTCCATCAGGTATTATTAATCACTTACAGCTTAATAAACCAATTTATTCAAAGACAGCAGAGTGGGGTCATATGGGCACCGGACACGCATGGGGTTAAAATGAGTGAAGCTAATACAACCTTAGAGGAAACCGGCAAAAAGAAAAGAAAGAGAAACTGGTCTAAGAATAGAGATATCTTAAAAGCAATTCCAAATCCTTCTTCAGAAGCATATGAGATCAAGATGAAAGTGCCTGAGCTTACGTTTGAAGGTGTTAGGTCTCAGCCTGACTTTGCGCAGCTTTACATTACTTTCTACCCCGGCACAAAGGTAATCGAACTTAAGTCTTTAAAAGAATATTTCTTCGCATTTAGAAGTCAGATCTATTCATATGAGAGAATTATTAATGTAATCTATGATGACATGATGAGTGTGTATGAGCCAGCAAGATTAAGGCTTGTCATGACATGCAACCCTAGGGGAGGAATCTCTTCAAAGCTAGCAGTTGACTCCGACTGGAAAATCAGGGGAGGGGAGGATAATTTTCGAGACTGGGTTGGTCAAAAAGATGAATGGTAAACCTAAGTAGACAAAAAATATATGTGCTAGACGGTGCTATGGGCACTGAGATTCAGCTTAGGAATCTTGTACCTAATTGCTTCAAACATCAAGAGAATATCTGTGAAGGCTTTAATGACATATTGAACCTGAATAGACCAGATATTATCTACGAAATCCACTCTGATTATTTGCAGGCTGGTGCAGATATCATAGAGACAAACACATTCAATGCTAATTATGTCTCTGCACTAGACTATAATCTCCCGAGAGATGTAATTGATAAGATTAATTTTCAAGGTGCAAAAATTGCAAAATCAGCAGCAGAAAAATATGGAGGAATAGTAGCCGGGGTTTTAGGACCTACATCAAAAACCTTATCAATGTCTCCTGATGTTAGTGACCCTTCGTGTAGAGAAATTAAATATCAAGAGCTACTAGATTCTTACAGGGAAGCAGCTAAGAATTTAATTGCAGGGGGAGCTGATTTAATAATGATAGAGACAGTGTTTGATACGCTGAATGCTAAGGCTGCGATCGAAGCTGTCAGGTCTCTCGACCAGCATGATTTCCCTATCATGATATCAGGAACCATAGTTGATAAGTCAGGAAGGACTCTATCTGGTCAAACCATTGATGCATTCTGGCACAGTGTCAAGCATGCTAAGCCAGTGTCTATAGGGATAAACTGTGCGCTGGGTGCTAAAGAAATGGAACCCTACGTTAAGAGGCTAAGCCACATAAGTAACTGTCTCGTTTCAGCACACCCAAACGCTGGTTTGCCCAATGAACTCGGAGAATATGATCAGTCGCCTTGTGAGATGTCAGAGGTTATTAGGTCATGGGCAAGGCAGTCAATAGTGAATATTGTGGGTGGTTGTTGCGGTACGACTCCTGACCATATCAAGAAGATGTCTGAGGCTGTGAGATTAATTGCTCCGAGGTGTTGTAATAAAATACCAGATAAATCTTTAGTCCTATCTGGCTTAGAAGAGTTTAACTTTAAAGATAAAAATTTTGTCAATATCGGAGAGAGAACAAACGTTACAGGTTCTTCCCGATTCAAAAAATGTATATTTGAGAAAAGATACGACGATGCAATACACATTGCCAGACACCAGATTAAAAACGGGGCTCAGATTATTGACATAAATTTAGACGATGGGCTTCTGGACTCTAAGGAGGAGATGGTTAACTTTCTAAAGATAATTGCATGTGAACCAGATATTGCCTCTGTTCCTATCATGATAGACTCCTCTGACTGGGGGATTTTAAAAGAAGCAATGAGATGGATACCCGGGAGAGGGATAGTAAATTCTATTTCACTAAAGGACGGAGAAAAGGTTTTCGTTAATAGAGCACATAAGATTGTCAAGTCTGGTCACGCGTTTGTAGTTATGGCATTCGATGAACAAGGGCAAGCAGACACTTTTGAAAGAAAGAAGGAGATCTGCGGAAGAGCATACAATATCTTGATAGAGTCAGGAATAGACCCGAAGAACATCATATTTGATCCAAATATATTTGCGATAGCAACTGGAATTAAAGAGCATGATAATTATGGAGTTGACTTTATAGACGCAGTTAGGTGGATAAAGAATAATCTCCCTGGATGTAGAACATCCGGAGGTGTATCAAACCTTTCGTTTTCATTTAGAGGAAACTCTAGAATTAGAGAGATGATGCATTCTGTGTTTTTATATCACAGTATAAAAGCTGGCCTTGATATGGCAATTGTGAATGCAGGCCAACTAGTTGTCTACGAATCCATTGATCCTTCTCATAGAAAAATAATTGAAGACACCATTCTTAACAAGTCTAGTGAAGCAGCAAGCTTATTGCTTGACCTTGCCAAAGAAACTAGCGGAAAAACAAGGTCTGAAATTTCCACTGATGAGTGGAGGTCTTTTTCAAATGATAAAAGAATAGAGTATGCATTGGTTAATGGAGTTGATCGGTATATAGTTGAAGACGTGTCAGAGGAATACGGGATAACAAAAGACGCGCTTGGGGTAGTTGAGGGACCACTAATGAGCGGGATGGATGTTGTGGGCGAGCTTTTTGGTTCGGGAAAAATGTTTCTGCCTCAGGTTGTCAAATCAGCCCGCGTGATGAAAAAGGCTGTAGAATGGCTTGAGCCGCACATGAAGAGCAAAGGAAGAAAGACATCAAAGGGCAAGATACTGATGGCAACTGTTAAGGGAGATGTCCATGATATTGGAAAGAATATAGTGTCAGTTGTTCTTCAGTGCAACGGATATGAGATCATTGATCTTGGTGTCATGGTTCCGATGGAAAAAATTCTATCTGAAGCTGATAATCATAAAGTCGATGCAATTGGGCTAAGCGGTTTAATTACGCCTAGCCTTGAAGAAATGGTTAAGATTGCAAAAGAAATGAAACGATTGAATCTGGACATCCCACTTTTAATTGGCGGAGCAACCACATCAAAAGTCCACACGGCAATTAAAATTTCTAATGAGTATAATAAAGCTGCCTACATTTCAAACGCATCTGTCGCTGTCTCTGCTGTTGGCGATATTTTAAATAAACAAGATGAAACTTACAAAGCTATCAATGAATCCTATGAGACAATCAGAAAAAATCGCAAGACTAAACAGGTGGAGATTGTTAGTTTAGAAGCTGCAAATCAAAATCACCATAAGCTAAGCTCTCCTCCCGTCTCACCAATTAATGGCTGCATTCACACAGATTCATGTGTTTCAATTAGAGAGGTAGTTCCGTACATAGACTGGAGACCTTTTGCCATGCTCTGGGGAATGAAACCTAAAGACTTAAAAGAAACATTACAGGGTAGAGAGTTAGTTGCAGATGCACTAGAAATGATTAAGCAGCTAGAAGATTATGTCAGTGTATTCTATTCTTTCTCTATCGATAAATGTGTAAAAATTGGAAATGATGTAACTGTTCACCGTGGTAATAGTGAAGAGACTTTTAATTTCTTACGGCAGTCCATGAAGAAGACAGGAGGAGTAAATCTTTGCCTATCTGATTTTCTGCACCCAGAAGACTGGCTCGGGACGTTTGCCGTGTGTGTAAAGTCCATAGATAAGATCGCAGACAGATATAAGATAGAAGGAGACGACTATAAGAATATTATGGTTCAAGGGCTAGGGGACAGAATAGTAGAGGCTACCGCCGAATGGCTGCACGAAAAAGTAAGAAAAGATTTCTGGGGTTACGCTCCGAGTGAAAACTATTCAAGCGAAGAGCTTGCTAGTGAAAAGTACGTAGGAATTAGACCTGCCCCAGGATATCCTGCATGCCCAGACCACACACAAAAGATAAAGATATTGAGATGGCTGGATGTCCTGGACCACATAGAACTAACTGAGGGATTGACAATGCTTCCGAAGGCAGCGATTTGCGGATGGTATTTCGCTAATTCTGAGGCTAGATATTTTGGAGTCGGCAATCAACCTAGAGAATATCTGGAAGATCTTGAAAATAGAAACTATGTTTTTAAAAAATATAAAAATCACTTAGAATAGAGAGATATGAAAAATCAATTAATTAAATCCTTCTCCTTCTTAGGACTCCTTGCTTTTTGCACATGGTTTTGTCTAGTGCTAGGGAATTTCTTCGTCGGGTTATAGTGACTGAATTACTATTAAGTCACCTGCATATTCTTCGGACAAGCCTGTCTTAGGATTGTTCCAGCTTGATTCAGACCACCTAACATAGACTATTTCCATAATTGATTGAGTCTCAGGACAGTCACCAATTGTTCTCGAGCATATTTCAACTATTACACCTATAGGTCTTTGATCGTGAGGAATGACTCTTCTTCTCGGCACTTTTGTCGGAGGGTTTGTTACATATCTTACTAAATCACCTGATTTCATTTATCACCTGACAAAGCTTGCTGAATGAAATAATTATTAATGTCTAGAGAGGTAAAAGCTTGGCTTTAAAAGAAAATGCTTACGAAGATAATGTTGGCGGATTTTCTGAAATATCAGGAAAAAAAGTCTCATTCTATGTTGATATGGAGTGTATTATCTGTTCAGTTTGTTCAGATGCAGCACCTAATAATTTCATGATGGCTGACGATGAAGATCATGATATCTGCTTCAAACAGCCTGAAAATGAAAAAGAGCTTGAGGAATGCTACGAAGCAATGGAGTGTTGTCCCGTAGAGGCTATCGGAGATGATGGCGTCGACGCTGACCTAGCAGAATAGGATGCGGATTATAAACTCTTTGTTCTTTTCGTTGATGCTTTTTGTGTCACCGGCAAAGTCAGAGACCCCTGTCCACATTCCCCTGATAAGCGAGGAGGATGCTAGCTCACTACCTGAAAGCATTCAGGACGCTGCTTTGTTTAGGAGAAAACCTTTTATTACTTCCTACTGGGATACTGCACCTACTCTTAGAATATGCACTGCATCTAGAGTCTCAGAAGGACGGGCACTCAGGGCCAAAAGATTTTGGGAGAATCTTGGTTATTCAATAGAAGAAGTTATAATGGATCCGGGCTCTATTGCCTGCTCGTCTGGCGGTCTATCAGGAGAGATTACTATCATGCTCGTGAGAGCTGATGTCCCTATGGGTGACAATATCGCGCTCACTAAAACATATTACTATACTGAATCTAGAAGAATAATACGCGCACAAATATTTATTCACTCATTTGCTTCTTCTAAAGAGCGCATACTTGAGCACGAGATTGGTCATGCGCTTGGTTGGATGCATTTTAACAGAAGTTACCACATAATGCACAGAGAATATAATCGGGGAGGTCATGATACTTCTGGCGTAAATCACACAGATTATGCTTCTCAATGTGAGAGAATACAAAGTGAAAGATGATACTCACACCTGCACAGATTAGATCAATCGTTATCTTAACAGTGAAAGGAAAGATAAAAGAGAGAGATGCTTTTGTTGAGCAGCTTAGAGAAAGGTATAGAGATTCTCAGATGCTCAAAGCAGGGAAACAAAGAAATAAAAGTGAGTAAAATAAAAGATAACATGGAATTAATCTCTACACACTTCTGCAAGGCCGCAAACGTAGGATATCATGGAAACTTGTTTGGTGGTACAATGCTGGCTTGGTTAGACGAAGCTGGCGCAAGCTTTGCATGCCAAGTGTGCGACACACCGAGAATGGTCACAAAAAAGATATCTGAGGTTATTTTCAACAAGCCAGTCAGACCTGGCCAGATTATAAAAATCTATGGCGAAGTCGTAGAGGTTAGGAACAGGTCAATTGTAATAAGGCTGGAAGCAAGAAGACACAGTGTCTATAATGGGTCTCAGCGCACTGTCTTAACAACAGACATGACCTTTGTCAGGATAGACGGTGATGGCGAAGCGATCCCTATTAGCGATAAAGTAAAGTCTAAATATACTAAAGTTTCGTAATAGTTATTTGTAGGAGAATTCAATGAAAAAGAAAAGTTCAAGCTTACTGGAGCAAAACATCAGAGATTTTTTATCTGAGACAGGTAAGATCTTATCTGAAGAAGAGGTCCTGAGAGAAGCAGATCCGTACGGAGATCCCCCTAGACCTGGTGAGCAAGGATCAGCAGATGAGGATCCTGAACTAGATCAGCCACGTAGCACGTCGGTGCCTGAGTACGATATGGATGCCCAGCTACAAGATGTCATGGATGACGAGGAGCTCGAGGCTTACGGTGCAGGATATGATGTAGACGGTAACCCACTCTCTTCTGAACCTAGAAATGATCTTTCAAGCGATCTTAAAAACTCAATTTATCCCGCAGTAGAGGCAGGAATGAGTATAAAAAGTCTTGTTGATGTATTTGCAGAATCTCTCATGACCGGCTTTGGCTTTGAAGAAGATGTGATTCTTGATGCATTTAGTAGCTTTATTAGAGCAACAGAAGAAGGAAGTCGTAGAACAATGTCGGAAAGAAGATTATTTGAGGCATCCAAAGGAAGGTGGCAAAAACTTTCAGGATTAAAGGGTTAGACTAGTGATGATCTCTGAAAGCAAGCTTAGGGATCTTGTTAGAGATCACATTCTATCAGAGGAAAAGTACCAGCCTAGAGATGAAAAAGAAATATCAAGCAAAGTTGCAAAAGCCTCAAAAAAAGTCTCAAAGAGTACAAGCCTCATGTCTGATCTTAAAAAGCATGGGTCTGTGTCCATTCCAATCTTTGCTGGTCGTGAGGTAGTCTTCAAGTCAAACAAGCTTAGTCAAGGAAAGCTTGAATTTAAAATCCCGAATGTTGTGACCAAAGTAGGAACCCCTGAGAATCCGATTCTTAGAAATATCAGTGTCACCGGAACAGTTAGTAACTTTGCAGGAAAAACACCTGAGGTTGCCATCAAGCTGGCAGGAAAGTTTTAAGGAATTAATTAGGAATAGATAAACAATGAAAATTACACGTAAAAAACTTAGACAAATTATTAGAGAGACTGTTTCTCAGTCCCAACCCATCAGTGAATCAGCAAATCCCGATGCCGCTGCTCGGAATCCAGCTGCACACGACTGGGAAAGGTACCCTGACCGGACCAATATGATGAGACAGTGGATATGCATGAGCGGAATTCCAGGTGGTTGGGGAGAAGAGCAGTGGGGGTTTATGAAACTCCAGGGCAACAAGGTAATAAGATATGGAAACCCTGGCGGTGAGATTAGAATTGCAAGAATTCAGAGGCTGTCCGCAGAAGGCGACCGTCTCCTTGACAAGTCTTTCTCGAACGAAGAGGTTAAGCTGCACGGGATGATGAGAATCGGTGAAGAGCTTTTTGTCTCTGGCCAAATCCTCTCAGATATAATTGGATTCCGAGGCTGGAAAGGCACTGATCCAGGAAGTTATAAGAGAATAGATGAACCTCTCGCTGATGAAGCTATAAGAAAACTACTTACTGATCTCTACGCCCGTGGGTCTTGTAGGCTTGAACTTACCAGGCTAGACGTTCCCGTCGTTGGCGATGTTGATGTTACGCTCGTAGTTGGCTAGGGTTGACAATGGGTCTGCCTATCTTTATCGAGAACAGCAGGATCCCAGTAGTTCTTTCAAAAGTATCCCCTATAGATATCGGCGCTATCACCCTTGGTCCTATTGTTATCTCCCGAGGAGAGATGAGCGAGACTACCCGCAGGCATGAAGCCATCCACTGGGAGCAGTATAAAGAATGCCTAATACTCGGGTTCTTGCTTCTCTATCTGTTTTTCTGGATTAGAAAACTTTTCCACGGGTACAGCGGCGAAGGAGCTTACTACAACATCCCTTTTGAAAGAGAAGCCTATGATAATCAGCACGATGCTGAATACTTATTAAACAGAGGACACTTCGCGTGGTGGAAATATGCAAATAAAGATTAAAGACTTAAGAAGAATTATTAGAGAGGTCGAGGCAGACCTTGGTGATCTTGATCCCGATGAGCTTCAAAAAGCAGTTGATGCTGTCGTAGATAAGACCGAAGAGGAGGGCGGTGCTCTTGGCCCAGGCCTTGCCAAACAGGCAGCTGAGGAAGCACTTGGTGACAAGGCTTTAACTGACGAAGAGGCCGAAGAAATAGCAGGCAAAGCTGGCTTATCAAAGCATCCCGATGGTGACCTCGTAGACCCGGCAGGCTTATCTGCTATTGAAGAGTCAAGAAAGGTAAAGGTTTCTAGAAGCAAGCTTACACAGATCATTCAGGAAGAGCTAGGCTCTAGGTGGGTAATGTCAGAAGGTTTTGCAGCCTTGTCAGGCGAGCACCAAGAAGATATTATTTTTGATGTATACACACACATTCGTGAGATGATTGAAAAGACTTGGCCGAATGCAGATATTGTCCCTGGGGGTGTGGGAGATGCTGATCTCGATCGAGGCGGGTTAAATCAGTTTACATTGACTTATGAGTTCATGACACCTGGGACAGGTACCGGATTAGCTGGGCTCAAAGGAATCTTGAGAAAATGGAAGAATAAAGTTGCGGGCAAAGCTGGATATAGAAGTGAGTTTATAGACAACGCAGGGAACAAAGCATTTAAGATGCAGCTAGCAAAAGATCCCATCAGGTGGTCAACAGAAGAAGGTAAGAGAAAAGACAGCGATGGTTACGTGGCCTTGACAGTTCTTATAACCCTCAACGAAGATTTCGTCGCAGGCCATGAAGACATTGTCGGCGTATAAACTTATTTTAGAGGAAACAAAATGAAAATCACGCACAACCAACTACGAAAGATCATTTATGAAGAGCTAAGTATTCTCAAAGAAGTCGAAGGTGATTGTAAAAACGATGAGGCATCGTTTGCAGGCGGCGACACTCCTGAAGATCGAATTGCTCCTGATAGCTTTGCAGATGGAACGAATCTTCTTGATACATGGTTTTGTCTCCCTGGTATCGACAGCTCATATGCAAATTACTTTAATGGAGAAAATTATGGCTGGTTTCGCTTTTTCGAAGACTCAGACATCTGGTGCGGAGACAGTGAGTGCTATAACAACGCTCCATGGCAATTCTCCCTAGAGGTCGACGCAGGAATTCTCTACGTGGGCAATATGAGGTTTACAAAGCTAAAAGTGGATGGAAACGGAGTGAGCATTAATGCAACTGCAGATATCGGCGCATTAAAAAAGTTGTCAATAAACCGGGGACTCGGCGAGGATTACGGCACTGAAAAAATATGGGTATCGTTTGACAAGCTAGCAGAGATGGGCACAGATCTATTTGAGAACAATCGAGCAACCCTTGATGTTCCGATTGGTGACGACCTTCCCGGTTGGGCTGAAAAAGCATTAAGCGCTATAAATTTGACATCGATTCGTCTAAATTACTATAGAAGCAACTAGGATACAAGATGAAAATCACACGCAAGCAACTAAGGCAGATTATTAAGGAAGAGGTATCACTTCTTTCTGAAACAGAAATGACTCAGGAAAAGCTGAACAAAGTATTAGATCATCTTGAAAATGCTAGGGATCATGTACGCAGCAAAGATTTTTTTAAAGCAGACAGAGAGTTTAGAAAAGCGACTGAGATATCTGTTGGTCACGGACAAGACAGCGCAGGTATAAATAACAGAGATGCTGACGAGGCACTTGAAGACATTGATAGAGCTGAGGAAATGGCTCGGGCAGATTTGCAAAGATATCAACCTAGAAGATAAACCCGGGTACAAGTCCGTGTTATAATGGCTCTACAAGGAGCCATTATGCCTTACCAATTTATCTCAAGCCACGGCAGTCCTACAACGCAGATTGAAGAAAGAATCACCACATGCGTTTATGAACAGGATGGTCCGACTATGTTTTCCAGATCAGTGCCTATAGAGTACTGGAGAGAATTTTGCTCTAATGTTACCGAGCCTAATTTCCCGCCTCAGCCAAGTATCCCTGATAGCATCGCAGTTCCTACAAATATACCTTCGAAAAGGACACTCTATAATACGTGCTTTGACTTAGGAGTTAATTTTAGAGCGTGGGCATCGGCTCACAGCACCGAGAGTGATCTGCACTTTGGTCGATGTGGGCGACACTTTCTTGCCGGAATAGCCTGGTCTGCTCTCGTTGACTGTATTAAAGATGTTAGTCAAAAAGGGTGGGGTAAAAGTAAAAGAAATGTTCTTGATGTAGGAAATGCAGGAGAGACTTGGTTATATCAAGCACTAAAGATTCAGGGTGTTGACACACATGTTGACAACCTAAAGTATTTTACTCTTGATGTTGTTGGAGGTCAAAAAGACAACGGGTCAAAAGTTTCTCAGTCTGTAGATAGAGCAGACTGGACAGAGATTGTGCATGATGCAAGGCTGGTCAGCGAGATAGATAAGGATATATTCCCTGAGGAGGGCTTCGATGTCATTCACATCGCACAGGCTTCATGTGAGCTCATGAGCTTTGAAGAATACTCAGGGATTCTTGAGTCTCTGTATGGCTTGTTAGCTCCCGGCGGTCACATGATCTTCCCGATTAAAAAGTTTGAGGCTACACCGGGATTAGATCCCTTAGCACAATTAGGGACAACATATGAGACAGAATCAGGATCTTACACTATTGGAGAAGATGTGCCGATTATAGACGAGGAAATTGAAAGAGCAGTCTTAGAAAACTTAGGTGCACCACTTGGCTTTTCCAACATGTATTTCATTTGGTTTTATCAATGTGTCAGCCTTTTCTTTGCCACCAACTACTCAGATAGTTGGGAAAGGTACTTCGAAGATTACTTATCAGCCAGAAGGATAATGCACCTTGACTCCCTATCATTCTACCCAGACATTAAGCTTCGATCTACAAGTATCCAGCTGAGTGATGTTCTGTTCAGTGCAAATTCAGCTACATTATCTGCTCGAAGCTTGTTCACAGTGACTAAGCCCAGGTAAAGATATTTGGTTTGAACTAAGCTGAGCAGTGGCATAGTTATTATTAATCTTGATCACAGGAGCGTACGGGTATGAAAATTACCAAGAGCCAGCTTAGAAGAATTATTAGGGAACAAATTAATGAAGGTGAGGTTGTTGATATGTTTTCAGCCGACCAAACCAAACAAAATGCAGTCGAAAGAATTGCAAGAGCCCTAGCTAATCGGGCAGAGAAGATGCTTGATGCCGATGGCGACGGCGATGACATTGCTGTCCATGTTGACCACAAGCTTTTCCTTAGCCCATACACAGACATCGATGGGCACAGGGGTGAGGTTCAAGCACTTGCAGTTAGTGTCTATGAAAACTATGTTTCAGGGAAAGCAGGGGACCAGGCTGAATCACTTGACAGCATCATTAGAAGAATTGGTATTGATTACTTTGATGAGGACATTGAATACGCCCTTGAAGCGCTGGGCGATGACAGATTCACAATGCCCCCCACTTATCACGATGATGATCAAATGACTAAGACAAAAGAGATGGCAGCCCAGCAGGACCCAGGCGAAGTTCGAAAGATGGGCATGGACTTTGAGAGATTCTTACAAGGAATAGAATCCGGTGACGTTGTTGAGCTAGAAAGGGATGATGACTAAAATGAAAATCACACGCAAACAGTTGAGACAGATTATTAAAGAAGCACATGGGCTATCTAAATCAGACGCTGATAAAGTCAAAGCCCTTGCTGATGAGACTGATGATTCCGAACTTAAAAGAATCTTAAAATTTATTGTTAAGTCTAATGTTGAAGTAGACAAGACTCAAGATGTTACCAAGATGAAGAAAGAATCTAGGGTTACAACAAAGCGCCTTGAGAGGATTATAAGAGAAGAGATAGAATCTGCACTTCTAAAAGAAGATCAGCAGGCGGCTATCAGAGAGTTCATGCAGATCATGCAGACACCTGGTCTCAGTTCAGGGTTTGCAGGAGAGCAGAGGTGGATGGTTCAGCCAGGACAGATAACTGATGAATCTGCAGTGCCTCAGGACACCGGTAGTTTTTCAGATACGCTATTATTAGCTAGGTTGCCTAGAAATGAATTTCAATCAATCTCACCTGCTTCTACTCGGATGAAGCTTGAAATTAGAGTAGATGATCAGGGTGAGGTAAGTGCAACAGTTGTGAGCAGCGCTGACAGAAGAATGGTATCTCAGGTACAAAGGGATGTTGATGAGATCTTTGAGTATGACTGGCCTGAAGATAAGCGGCAGGTTATTCTTGATCTAGCTCCCGGGCTTGACTATCAGCTTGAGACAGTTCCCTCTAACGTCTTAATACAGAAATAAAATTGTAAATTTCACTTTCTAGCTGTATAATATTAGCAGAGAGGTGAAAAATGAAATTTATCTACGCAAGTCTTCTTTTAGTAGCATGTTCTACAGACACGAGAGAAGTGTTCGACGAATCAGGTCAGGTTGCAGGTGAGTACATTTGCTCTCTAAGCACCGCCGAAGGAGAGGGAACAGTTCATATTTGGATTCACGATGATGCTCCAGGTAACATTCTTGTGAGCACTGAGGATGATGCTCTTACATTGTCTCAGCTAAGAGTCGGTGGGAAATATCAGACAACCGAAGTAACCGTCGAGAGTTGCAAATCGGTTGTCGACGTGGAGTTTCTGCCTCTATAGACTTTTGTCTAAAAACGTAATATTTATAACAAGGTACACAAGCGTTATGAAGATTACAAGAGATCATCTGCGACAAATCATCAAAGAAGAGCTTGCTGACCGTTTTTCATCTGTGGAAGAAGGTTACACTCTCAGAGAGCAATCAGAGCCCGAGATACAGGAAAGCTTTGATGATGCCGAAAAATTTCCAGCAAATACTCTGAGAGTAAGTGAGAACGGAATTAGAGAGATAAAGCTTGGTGAAGGTTTCAGGCCAAGAATTTATGATGATAAGATAAGAACAGATGAAACAGCTGGGCCTTTTATCATGTCCTTTGGGTGGGATCCCTGGTCTGGCGAGAGAATTGAAGATGATCCCGTAAGTGGTAGACTAGGTAGTGAAAATTTTGACATCACGTCTTTTAATGGGACAACCAGGATGTCAAAGACAAACGGCGTCCCTACAATAGGCTACGGTATTGCACTAAACTCTTCAGAGAGAATTAGAGATTATGCTCACTTCCTATCGGACATTCCAGGGCAAGCAGAGCAATGGGTAACACCTGCAGCGAGAGATGTTGATGAAGATGAAGAGAGCTGGCAGGGTGGAAATGAGAATAGGATCAGGAGAGACATGACAGAAGCTGAGGCCGATGCACTACTCCGTGAGATAGTTGAAACTGAATGGGTATACGCTCGAGCAGTTAGACACAAACTCGGATCCACACTTATAACACAGGACCAGTTTGATGCCCTGGTCTCGAGAGCCTGGAACGAAGGATCAGAAGGTGACACAATTCTGGCTGCAGTCGAAGAATTGCAGAAGGGTACGCCTGAGGGCTGGCTTGCCGCAAGAGATGCCGGGAGATTCACTGAAGATGGTCCCAGGCAACGAAGAGAAAGAGCTTTAATGAGCTCGTGGATCTAAAAATTAAAATGAAGATTACTAAGAAAAAACTTAGCCAGATTATTAAAGAGGAGATTCGCTCCTTAGCTGAGAGAGAAGTCATAGACATAGAGACAAGCTTGGGTGAACCTCGGCATGAGAATGTAAACTTCGAAGCATTTGTCCTCTTCTCATCTCCAAGATGCGGTGCTTGTGCCGAGCTAAAGAGAGAGATGGACGAACGCTATCCAGGGCACAACATTAAGACAGTTGATCCAACCAAGCATGCTTTCACAGGCTGGTCAAGGATTAGGGGCAAGCCTGACGAATATGAAAACATGATTGTTGTTCCTACCCTGGTTTCAAAAAAAGGATTAATGTACAAGTTCGAAGCGGGTAAAAAACAAGGAATACTTGATTACCTAGAAAGATATGTTAATAGTATCTAGCGCCCACACAACACGAGTCAGTAAAAATAAAAATCAAATAATAGTTATTAAAGTAGGTACTTTTAGGAGGAGCTATAGATGAAAATTACTCGCAGACAATTAGCAAGAATAATAAATGAACAGATCGATGATGCAACGAGAGATCTCAAGGATTTGGACCAGGTCATAGGCTGGGAGCTTCGAGAATTCTGGATTTCAATGCATAGGCATATCAAAGGCGGAAGATGGGAACAGGCAGCTGATATGGCGAACCAAGTTGGTCGTTTCATTCGGAGCAACTCTGATCGACCGGAAGCTCTAGCGAGTGAGTTCGAGTATATATTCAACAAGAGATGGCAAGAGTAATCAACCGCTGATAAACAATAAAATAACAGAGGGCTATGGCACCCAAGAAGCGTAGACGTAGGAAGCGGAGAAAGCTGTGGAGCAAGAAGTCTGACTACACATGCCTCGACGGCTCAATTGTTTCCATGGACAGCACATGGGAGGTCGCTTGTGCTAGACGTTTGGATGAGCTAGAGATTCGCTGGATAAGAAACCCAAGTCTTAAGCTCAAGTACACCACACGAGGACGTAGAGCTCGGAACTATATCCCTGACTTCTATCTGCCAGATCATGACGTCTACATCGAGGTGAAGGGATACTGGACAGATGCAGCGAGACACAAGATGAAGGACGTCCAGGAACGTAATCCGGTGAAGATCATCATACTCGAAAGCCTCGAGGAGATTGGAAGCTTTGTATTATAAAAACTACAACATAGAGAATAGTTATATAGGAACCGGAAGGGAGAGCACACACCATGCGCATCACACGTAATCAACTAAGAAGAATCATCAGGGAAGAGCTTAGCCTCTTAAGCGAAGTTGATGATCTTCCAGTAAGAGGATCAAAGGTGAGGAACTTTGAGCACCAGAGAAACATTCCATCCCTTGCTGAAAGAGGAAAGCTGTGGGGTGTAGCTGACAACGAGGGCCGGATCGCGTTGCTTGAGAGGCCCAGAACCGGTGCTGGGATCCGACACACTGGATATGTTGTAGAGGTGGGCAGGTCATCTGAAGGAATCTTAAAGATCTCGCAGATCTCGAGAAAAGAGATTAGCACTGAGCAGGTAACTTTCCCCAGAAAAGGAGACCCTAGCGTCTCTGAGGAAACGAGCGCTGTAAGGTCAATTTACTTTAGTCGAGCACTCAAGGACGGTCCAGACTACTCTTCTGGCGGAGCCAATCTGGGAGGATCTCAAGATATAGAAAAGCATGTGAAGCGTCACCTCAGAGTTACTGATCCTCGTGAGCCAGCTCAGTCTACTACTAGCTCAACGCAGAGGAGATCTTCTGGAGGAGGTCAGTCTTCAACCCAGCCCACGGGAACCTCTGCTCCAAAAGGTAGTAAACCATCACCATCGTCAAGGCCTGTGAAGGGCGGCTCGGGAGCACCTCAGCCTAAAAGATCAGGCGGAAGGTAAGTAAGTGAAGATATCTAGGAGGAAACTATGAAAATCACACGCAGACAATTAAGACAGATTATTAAAGAAGAAATAGAGAAGGCAGCACCTTTTGGTTCTGGCTACGAGCCTGTTAAAGGACTTGACTCTGACGAGAAGGATATCATTGGTCACACCTGACTGACTCACGTTAAGCGGAAGGGTTCCGCCTTAGAAGAAGTTGGAAGGGTAATGTGGCATTCACTAGATGAGAATGGAAAGATTGAGATATATGATGTTGAATGGCCTGATGGGACAGTTGAGACAGACATTCCAGTTACGATGCTTGAGTCTGTTAGAGAAGGTTCACACACCGAAGGTGAAGAGCACGGCGTCCAAGAAAGAGACACTCCGGTAAACGAAAGAAAATATAAGAGATAAAGATGAAAGTTACTCGAGACCAGCTTAGAAGAATTATTAAGGAAGAGCTTAGCAGGACTCTAGTTGAAATAGAATTCTCAGCTGGTCCGGCCATGGATTCTATGGGTCGAGGAGCCGATCAATCCAAAGCAACCGCCTATGACGAGCTAATTCAAAGAGGTAACCCAGACCCTAGGTCGGCACCTCGTCGAAACCAAGGCCGGGACTTATCTACTATAATAGCCAAAGGTGTAAAAGATACTTTTACATCCGACTCAGATCTAAATAGGCTCGCGAACCTTATTGACGTATCAAGGATTACTAGATGGCCAAGTGTAGCCGAAGCAGGAGAAGATCTCTTAGATAAGAAAGATGCTGAGAGCTCTGCCATCTTTGTCCTTTCTGTTCTTGATGCTATTCCTGCTGGAG
>MDTB01143714.1_pt1 | contig 29651 bp, 27 predicted proteins | sample 811161 | NCBI WGS metagenome assembly MDTB01 (sample SAMN05326650, study PRJNA326480) | marine metagenome | isolation source: seawater | place: Mediterranean Sea | collected 2009 | reverse complement strand
TTTTTAGCTCTGGGATTTCTCTAAATTGTCTTCTAACTTCTTCAATCATACTCATTGCCGCTCTGCCAACAGCGCTCATTGCCATTGCAGAGAATACAAATGGAAGCATGCCACCAACAAACAAACCAGCCATTACCTGAGGGTTTGATATATCAATATTTTTTATCCCGCTTTTAACCATAAATGCAGCAAATAAAGCTAGTGTTGTTAAAGCCGCGGAACCAATAGCAAAGCCTTTACCAATTGCGGCAGTTGTATTGCCAACAGCATCTAGCTTATCAGTTCTTTCTCTAACCTCTTTAGGCAACTCTGCCATTTCAGCAATACCTCCAGCATTATCAGAAATAGGTCCGTATGCATCAACGGCTAATTGAATTCCTGTATTTGCAAGCATACCTAACGCAGCCATTGCAATGCCGTATAGTCCTGCAAAATGGTGTGCACCCACAATACCTGCAGCTATAATTAAAACAGGTATTGCCGTAGACTGCATACCAACTCCTAATCCTGCAATAATATTTGTAGCAGGGCCAGTCAAGGATTGTTGAGCAATTGAATTTGTTGGACCAGTACCCGTACCAGTATAATGTTCTGTGATTAAACCAATACCAAGACCCGCTGCTAAGCCGATGGTTGTGGCCCAAAACACACCCATATTCGTGTAGGTTGTATCTCTCATAACAAATTCTGATGGCAATATCTGACTTATTAATCCATACATAACACATACCATAATAAAAGCAGAGCCAAACTCACCTATATTAAGAGCTCTTTGAGGGTCTCCGCCTTCTTTAACAGAAACCATGAAAGTTCCAATAATTGAAACAATAATTCCTGAACTTGCAATATATAATGGTAGTAAAACAAAGTTTGAATCAAAAGTCCCTGAAACTAGTATTGTAGCGCCTAAAACCATGGATCCAATAATTGACCCAACATAAGATTCAAACAAATCCGCACCCATCCCAGCAACATCTCCGACGTTATCTCCAACATTATCGGCAATTGTTGCAGGATTTAAGGGATGATCTTCAGGAATACCCGCTTCAACTTTACCCACCAAGTCTGCCCCTACATCCGCTGCTTTAGTGTAAATACCTCCACCAACTCTCGCAAATAATGCAATTGAAGACGCACCAAGTGAAAATCCAGAAATTACATTTAAGATTTTATCTATATTATCTCCGTATATGTTTGTATAAAGTAGAAACAAGCTACCAAGCCCTAAAATACCTAAACCAACGACACTTAAACCCATTACAGAACCTCCGGTGAAAGCTACATTTAAAGCTTTCGCAAGGCCTTTTCTTGCAGCATTAGTCGTTCTGTTATTTGCTTTTGTTGCAACTTTCATTCCAAGGTAACCTGCCAACGCTGAACAAACAGCACCAGTTATAAAAGATACAGAAATTAATATGCTTGAATTACTTTGACTAGAATTAGCAAAACCTAATAAGCCTGCAACAACTAATACAAAAACAGATAAAACTCTGTATTCAGCTTTTAAAAATGCCATAGCTCCATCAGCAATATTTGCTCCAATTAATTTCATTTTGTCGCTTCCTTCGTCTTGAGCTGTAATCCAGCTTGTTTTCCAACCTGCAAACAACATTGCAAAGACACCAGAGCCAATAATTAACAAATTACTTATTTCCATTTAATCCTTTCTTATAATAGCGGATTTTTTATTAAACTTATTCATTGTTTCTTGCATTGAATTAATTAGAAAAAAGTCTAAGGCATTACATGAAAAATCAACTATATCCTTTACTGTTACATGTTCATTTTTTCGAAACTTTCTTAATACGAATTTTTCAGAAGGTCTCATCTGACCATCGTTCGCAATTCCTATTTTAATTCTAGGGAATATGTGGTTACTTAAATGATAAATTACATCTTCTACGCCTCTATGCCCTGCTGATTGCCCGCTTTCTTTAAACCGCAGTGTTCCTAGAGGCAGATCAATATCATCATAAATAAGAATTATATCACTTATATGGATTTTAAAATAATCTAGCGCCGATTTAATTGCAAATCCACTATTATTCATATATGTTGTCGGTTTAATTAGAATAAGACCGGTATTTATTTTAGAATAAACATAATCACCCTTACCTGCTTTAAATGTTGAAGCATTCCTGCGTGCAAACTCATCAACAACCATAAATCCAAGATTATGACGCGTACCATTATACTTCTCTCCTGGATTGCCTAAACCGGCAATTACTTTCATCAATTTTACTACGAGCCGCCTTCATTACTATTAGGCTTGTTTTCTGCTTTTGCCTCGTCATCTGTGTCTTCAAAGCTGAAGTCTTCTGCTTCAGAGCTCCCAGTTACGAGGTCTTGTTCAGTAATACCCTGAGTGATTGATGCAACCACTAAGTCTTCAGATGCAGTAATTTCAATATTTTTCGAAACATCAATATCTTTAACATAAAAGCTTTCATTGATACCAAGTTCGGCAACATCTAACTCTATAAATTCCGGAATATCTGTTGGTAAACATTTAATATCAATATCATTTAACGACTGTGTTAGATGACCTCCATCAGCAGAAACACCTTTGGCTACTCCGGATAGCTGTAGAGGCACCTTAATATCAATTTTATCTTTTAAGGAAACTCCGTAAATATCAATGTGAAGAATATTATCTTTAACGGGATGATATTGAACATCTTTAAATATAACATTTCTTAATTTACCTCCTACACTTACTTGATATAGATGTGCTCCAGATTTAAAAGCTATATTTAAATCTGAACTAAGTATATAGAAAGGTACACTGCTTTTACTATCTGCCGAATAGTAAATACCAGGAATTTTACCTTCTTTTCTTAAGTTTTTTAAGTTCTGAGACCCTAGTTCATCTCTTTTATGAACTTCTATTTTATATGCATCTGCCATTTTAATTTCCTTTCATTAAAAATGAAACATCGAACTTAACGAATGACCTGAATCGATTCGTCCAATTGATTCGCCAAATACCTTGGCAACTGAAACCAACTCCAGTTTATTAAACTTTTTATTTTCCGGCACTACAAGCGTGTTGCAAACAATAATTTTTTCAATCGGAGCACTTTTTAAGCGCTCAATAGCAGGACCAGATAAAATAGGGTGAGTTGCAACACAAGTTACATCAATAGCGCCATTGTCAATTGCGGATTGAGCCGCATTACATATTGTACCCGCAGTATCAATCATATCATCAATGATCAAAACATGTTTATTTTTTAAATCACCTACAAGATTTACCACTTCTGCTTTATTTGCTTTTGGTCGTCTTTTATCTATTAAAGCAAAACCAACACCAAGGCTTTTAGCATATGCTTGACTCATTTTTGCTGATCCAACATCAGGAGAAAGAACAACACCATTTTTTTCATTAAGCTTTATACTTTTTAAGCGGTCAAACAAAGCGATTCTTGAATATAGATGATCAAAAGGCACGTTAGCAAAGCCTTGGATTTGAGCTGTATGTAAATCCATGCAGATTATTCTAGATACACCTGCAGCTTCTATCATGTCTAGCATTAATCTTGCAGAAATTGGAACTCTTGGCCTGTCTTTTCTATCTTGCCGTCCATAGCCAAAGTATGGAATCACAGCAATTACATTTGCTGCAGATGCACGGCGAGCTGCATCCAACATAAGCAGTAATTCTAAAAAATTATCTGCTGGAGGATTTGTAGATTGAATGATATAAACATCTTCATTGCGAATATTTTCATCGAATGAGACATGTATTTCACCATCACTAAAATTGTGAATATTGACTTTACCCAAAGGAATACCTAAATAATTAGCAATTCCTTTTGAAAGCTCTATGTTTGATCTTCCGCTAAATACTTTCATAAAATATGCTGGGGGACAGGGAGTCGAACCCCGATTCCATGGACCAAAACCATGTGTCCTACCATTGAACGATCCCCCAATTTTTTTTGCTGGGGCGGGTGGACTCGAACCACCAACCGTCTGATTAACAGTCAGATGCAACTGCCAATTGTGCTACGCCCCAATAGCTCCTAATTTAAATAACATTAAAGAACAAAATCAGTTACGAAAGTGCGGTAATTTTTCGGAAATGAATTCCGAATATCAGTCAAATCAAAATTTTGATTATAAATACCAAACACAGTCGAACCACTGCCCGACAAACCGGAATAAATTGCACCTGCTTTTCTTAGAGACTGAATAATCTCTCCGGTTTCTGGATATGTTGATCTTACGACTTTTTCAAAGTCATTGTCAAATAACCGCCAGTTAACTTGCGGTTCCAAGGGTGCAAATTTAATCTTTTTCTTATGTACATCCAAATATTTATTTATATTTTGATATGCCCATGCTGTAGATATTGAAAAATTCGGACAGATTAGTAATACTTTTTTATTATTTAAAAAAGTAGAATTAAGAGGTGTTAGTTTTTCACCTTTTTGTTCTCCGTGTTGTACTTTACCTTCTATAAAAAAAGGGACATCTGATCCTAGCTTAATAGAAATTGATATCATTTCATTAGTTGATAAATTAAGTTTCCAAAACGTATTTAAAGATTTAATAACCGTTGCAGCATTACTTGAACCACCTCCTAATCCTGCTCCAACAGGTGTTTTTTTATTTAGATGAATATTATATTCAGGCATATCTTTATTTTTTATTGAAGAAATTAATTTATAAGCTTTTACAACAATGTTAGAATCATCATTCGGAACTACAATTCCATCTGTAGTGAATTTAAAAGTGCTAGATTTAGTAAAGCTTAATTCATCACCCATTTTAAGCTCACAAAAAATTGTACTTAAATTATGATAACCATCTCTTCTTTTATTTAAAATTTTCAAGCAAAGATTAATTTTAATTGGAGATATTATTGAAATTGAATTAATGCACACTAAAAAAAATAGCTATGTTAATAAATTAATAAAAACTGATAATTTTTATTTATTAATAAATAGAGAAAAGTTTAATGATTGAAGTAAACAATCTTTCAAAATATTATAAAATATCTAAAGAACAAAAAAAAGATAGAGGTGAAAAGTTTTCTGAAGATTTTGTCATAGGAGTGAAAAATATTAGTTTTAACTGCATACCTGGTAGAATCTTTGGTTTAATTGGACCCAATGGTGCAGGCAAGACAACAGCTTTACGTATGATAGGAACTATGCTAAAGCCATCAGGTGGTAATATTACTGTCAATGGTTTTGATACAATAAAAGAATCATACTTTGTAAAACAGAGATTAGGGTTCTTATCTGGAAATACGGGTTTATATGATAGGCTCACAGCAGAAGAAATGGTAAGGTACTATGCAGATTTACATCAAATGTCTAATAGTGAATATATGAGACAACGAAACTATTTATTTAATCTTTTAGATATGAATCAATTTTCATCCACAAGAATTGCTAAACTTAGCACTGGAATGAAGCAAAAAGTAAATATTGCGAGAACGATGATTCATAATCCAAAAGTAGTTGTTTTTGATGAGCCTACTTCTGGCTTAGATATTATGGCTTCTCAAAATATAATTAAATTAATTCAGGAGTGTAAAAATAATAATAAAACAATTATTTTTTCTTCCCACCGTTTTGATGAAATTAAATTACTCTGCGATGATTTAGCTATTATACATAATGGTAAATTATTCTTTAATGGTACTTTTAAGAATTTTATTAATCAAATGAAGGCAAAAACCCTAGAGGATGAATTTATTAGATTAATAGGGGGGGGCTAAAAGTGTTTAGAGTTTTAACTATAATAAAAAAAGAATTTATAGATTTAGTTCGCGATAGAAGAACAATGTTTTTCATGGTTATTTTTCCAGCAGTTATAATTCCTCTTTTATTAAGTGGAACACCTAAAATTGCAACTATTTTTATAAAAAAAGAAATTGAAAAAACACTTAAAGTAGCTATAGTTGGAAAGGAAAATGACATAGAATTAGTAACGTTTTTTAAGGAACAAGACAAAATAAACTTATACTTTGACATAACAAAAAATCAATTAAAAGATTATATTTTAAAAGATAGCCTTGATGGAGGAATTATCATATCTTCACACATTGAAGATACTATAAAAAATCATTGCCAAGTAGAATTAAAACATTATTTTCGATCAGGAAAGAATAAAAATATATCAGAAAGTAGGGTTGAAAAATTACTTAAAACTTATTTTGAACAAATAATTGAAAATCGTTATAATGAAATGAATTTAGATAAGTCTATTTTTGAACCATATATACTCTCAAAAATTGATGTTGCAACAGAGCAAGAAAAGTTTGGAAAGACAGTTGGCACATTTTTACCATATATACTTTTAATTTTTTGTTTTAGCGGAGCAATGTATCCAGCATTAGACTTAGGTTCTGGTGAAAAAGAGAGAGGTACATTAGAAACTATTTTAACTTCACCCGCAACTAAAATAGAAATTTTGTTTGGTAAATTTATTGTTGTGTCTTGTTTTGCAATAATGTCTGTTATATTTGGATTAATTGGAATACTGGTTGCAGTTAATATTAACTCAGACATTCCGGAAGAAATCGTATCTGTAGCTATGAGAATTCTAGGTATTAAATCTATATTTTTAATATTAAGCTTACTTTTTCCTGTTGCATTGTTTTTTGCTTCATTTTTACTTTCAATTTCATTTTATGCTAATTCTTTTAAAGAAGCTCAAAGTATCATGGGGCCTTTAAACATTTTGATTATTATTCCAATTATGATAGGTATGATGCCTGGAATTACATTAGATATTTCTAATGCATGGATTCCAATTTTAAATGTATCGTTGGCAATGAATGATATTATTGCAGGAAACTTGTCCTTTCCTCTTTATTTTGAAGTTATGGGTTCATTATTATTTTTTACAGGAATTTCTATCTGGCTTTCTGTAAGGTTTATAAGTCGTGAGAGTGTAATTTTTAGAGGTTAAACGAGAAAAGACTTATCTTTTAAACTATGAACTCATAGTGTCTAAAAATTCACGATTACTTTTTGTTCTATTCAGTTTTTCAAGAAGAAATTCAATAGCTTCAACGGAAGACATTTCTGCAAGTAGTTTTCGTAAAATCCACATTCTAGATAAATCTTTTTTACTTACAAGCTTATCTTCACGTCTTGTGCCAGATTTAGATAGATCAATTGCTGGCCAAATTCTACGCTCACTAATTGCCCTATCAAGCACAAGCTCCATATTACCTGTACCCTTAAACTCTTCAAAGACTACTTCATCCATTCTCGATCCGGTATCAATTAGAGCTGTTGCAATAATAGTTAAGCTACCTTCACCTTCAACATTTCTAGCAGCACCAAAAAATCGCTTTGGTTTATGGAGGGCTTTAGAGTCTACACCACCTGATAAAATTTTACCACTATGAGGTATAACTGTATTATGAGCTCGAGCTAATCGAGTAATCGAATCTAAAAGAATAACAACGTCATCACCAGATTCGACCATTCTCTTTGCCTTCTCTAAAACCATTTCAGATACATTAACGTGACGCTCTGGCGGTTCATCAAAAGTTGATGCAACAACTTCAGCTTCTACACTTCGTTCTAGCTCTGTTACCTCTTCTGGTCTTTCATCAATTAATAATATTATTAATTTTGTATCTGGATGGTTTTCGCTTATTGAGTTTGCTACTTTTTGCAGCAACATTGTTTTACCTGTTTTTGGAGCGGCAACGATTAAACCTCTCTGCCCTTTACCAACAGGAGATAATAAGTCTATCACCCTAGAGGAGTATTCTCTTTGGTAGGTTTCTAGCTTTAATGATTCCTCAGGAAATAAAGGTGTTAAGTTTTCAAAAGGAATATTCATTCGAGCTTTATCTGGCGCTTTATCATTAATTGTTTCAACTTTTAATAATGCAAAAAAGCGCTCTTTTTCTTTAGGAGGTCGCACCTGGCCAGAAACTGTATGTCCGGTTTTAAGTTTAAACCTTTTTATTTGAGAGTGTGAAACATATATATCATCTGGACTAGGCAAATAGCTGTAATTTAGTGAGCGTAAGAAACCATAACCATCATTCAGTATTTCTAAAACACCTGAAGCAAAAATATTGCCTTTATTTTTAGCCTGTTTTTCTAAAATATATTTTATTAATTCATTTTTTCGAAGTCCTGCAAAATCGGTTGCACCAATTTCTTCTGCAAACCTTCTTAAGTCTCTCATTGTTTTCTTTTGCAATTGAGCAATATTCATATTTTTCCTGTTGAATATTTATTAGTTTGAAATGATTTCACGAAATAGAGGATTAGGGTCTATTAGCAGGCAAACAATAAAATGATTATGCCTTAGCTAAAAGTTAGTACAATTTTATAAATTGTCAAAAGATATTTTAAATACATTTGAAATTAATTCTCCAAAATAATGTGTACCTACAATACACAGTGCATCTTCTGGTTCTAGTTTTTGAATAAAACCTTCTAAATATTTATTTGTAATACAAGATACTATCTCTGTCTTTTTGTGGTTTAGTAAGCTATTTCTCAGTTCAAAAGCTGGCATGTAATTTTTTACTCTTATTTCAGTACACAAAACTTTATCAAATAAATTTAATAATTGAATTGAAGTGTCTGATATGTTTTTTCTCGATTGCAATGCAATTAATAAATACTTTTTTCCAGCTATTTTCTCTGAAGAAAAAGTGTTTAAAAATGCAGATATACCGTTAGAGTTATGTCCTACATCAAAAATAATTTTTGGACTATTAGAGAGCACCTGATATCTACCATACCATTTTAATGATCTCATTGCACTAGAAATATGTTTATCACTTACAATATATTGATTTAAAGACTCTATAATAGACATTGCAAGCCCAAGGTTTTGATTTTGATGCTTCCCATGTAATGAAGTTTTTTTATTTTCTTTAGGATCTACTACTTTCAGAGAACACTTATTTTCTATTGCATGATTTTTTAAAACAGCTAGTACTTTTTGATTTTGCTTTATAGTAAAACAAGGAATCTGTTTTTTCATAATTCCTGCTTTTTCATATGCAATTTTTTCTATAGAATCGCCTAATATTTCAACATGATCCATTGCAATTTTAGTAATTCCTGTTGCGATTGGTTCACAAACCGTAACACTGTCGAGCCTTCCACCTAATCCAGTTTCCATTATTGCTATATCAACTTCCTGCTTTTTGAAGAGCCAAAATGCAATGGCAGTTATTGTCTCAAAAAAGGAAGCATCAGATTTTATAACACTCCTCCCATAGTTACTTAAAAAATTATAAATCTCTAAATTATCTATTGCATTACCATTAATACGAATTCGTTCATTGACTCGGTTTAAATGAGGTGAAGTAAAAAGTCCTGTTTTGTATCCAGCTGTTCTATAAATTCTTTCTAATATTGCACATACAGAGCCCTTACCATTTGTACCAGCAATTTGAATTGCATTTAAACCTTTTTGGGGATTACCGCATTCACGCATTAAGTTAATTGTTCTTTCATGTCCTAGTTTAATTTTTCTAGGTTTCAGAGATTTAAGAAAATCGTTAATGTTCATTAAAAATTACTAATATATTTGACATTACATAGATTAGAGCCAAAAAATCTGCTACCCAATTCGAGGAATTTTTGCGGCATATCTGTAATGTAAAAAGAAGTCTCTGATTGCTTTTTATTAGAAAACATATTTTGTTCAATCATGAACTTTTCTAAAATATTGGATAACGCTAATTCAGAGGTTATTAGTTCAGCATTATCACCTAAAAAATTCTTCAATGCAAACTTTAAAATTGGATAATGAGTACAACCTAAAATAAATTGATTAATATTTAATTTTCTTAAATCATTTAAATAATAATTAATAATCTCATTAATAATCAGCTCAGAACTTAATCCTTCTTCTATAATTGGCACAAATAATGGGCAGGCTTTTTCTATAATATTTTTTGTACTTCCAATTTTTTTAAATTGCTTTGAATATGCTTTTGATTCAATAGTTCCTCTTGTACCAATAACAGCTATGGAGTTTGATTTTGGGAATTTATTTTCTACATATAATACTGCTGGCTCAATTACTCCAAAAACGGGAATAGAAAAATAATTTTGCATTACGTTTAAAGCTAGAGCTGAACTTGTGTTACAGGCAACAATTATCAATTTTACATTATAGTTTGTTAAAAATTCACCAATTTGTTTTGAATAATTAATTATAGTTTGAGCGCTTTTATTTCCATAGGGTACTCTAGCTGTATCACCGAGATAAATAAAAGATTCATTTGGAAATTTTTTTTCTAAACTTCTAAGTATAGTTAGTCCGCCAAGTCCACTATCGAAAATTCCAATTGGTGCACTATTCATCAATTATAGCATTTTCATATTTATCTTTAAATTCAACTAGTGCATTAAAAATAGCACGAGCAATTTTTTTTCTAAATCCCTTTTTATTAAGATTTTTTTCTTCACGAGAATTGCTTAAAAATCCAGTTTCAATTAAAACATTCGGCATTGATGCACCAACTAATACTTGGAATCCAGCCTGCTTAACTCCGCGATTATTGGTGTTGAAAACTTTTGCTAATTCTTTTTGGATAGCTGAAGCAAAAAACTCACTTTCTTTCATAAATACTCTTTGAGCCATTGTAGCTAAAATTAAATTTTCATAAGATAAATCTCGGTAAGAAAACTTATTTTCCTCTAAGCTTATGACAGAGTTTTCTCTTTGAGCAACATCAATTGCATCATCTGTTTTACCAGGACGAAGCAAGAATGTTTCAAATCCACTAACCTTATGATTCGTTGTAGAGTTAGCATGGATGCTAATAAATACTTTTCCACCTGATTCATTGGCAATTTTAGTTCTTTTCCATAAAGGCACAAATATATCATTTGAGCGTGTATAGATGACGTTTGCACCCATTTCTCTTTCAATTATCGCACCTAATTTAAGAGATATATCTAGGACGATATCTTTTTCCATAGTACCTTTTTGTCCTATTGTTCCAGGATCTTTACCCCCATGACCAGGATCAATTACAATTGTATCTAACAACCATTTTTTACGAATTTCCTTTATACGCTCCGCATTTTCTGAATGATCCACACGAATAACGATTAGAAGATCATTTGTATCTTCATCTTTTTTTATATCTACATCATCAACTGTAGATTTTAATTGAAATGAGATTTGACCGCTTTGAGGTAGTTGAGATATTCTTATTTTTTTAATAGGATTTGCAATTTTTGTATTAACAATTGTACTAGAATCAAGCCTACCCCATGGAATGGTTAAGCTTAGCCATTCTCCGGGACGTTTAACTAGTGTTGAAGAAATAGAGTTTAGGTTAAAATCACCTATGTTGTGAATTATTATAGAACACCCATTTGTTCTTTGTTCGAATGAAATATCTGTAATATTAAATTTAATTAAATCCATTATTACAATATCTTTTGATGGATCTAAAAATGATTTAACTAATTTTAGTTCTTCAAGAACTCTAAAAAACCCGTGATATGGTACAAAAAAATTATTATTTTGATATTCTACCCATAACGGCATGTGGTACAACTCGTCATTTACTCTAAAAAATGAACCACCATTATTCAGATTAATTTTTGTACCTAAAAAATTTATTTCAACTGATTCGAAATCCTGTAATTTATATGAAACATTTGGTAGTTTTTCAAGGTCAGCTATTTTTATGAAAGGAAATTCATTAATTCTATGAACAGGAATAGAGATATCTTTAATAATAGCCGACTCTGTAAATCCTGGAGAAATGAGGATAATAATACAAATTAAAAATTTTAAATAAAATAATATGTTTGTCATAGATGCTAGAAGTTTATTCAGATTATTAATCAGACTCCATTATTGAGCTGTAATTTATAATTAAAAGACTAAATTGAGTAATATTTTAAAATCACTATTAATTTTACAAGTTTTTTTAAATAAATAAAAATACGTTAGATTTATTTTGTTTTATTTTCACGTTAATTTTTAAGAGTACGCTCATCTCTTACTCGATAAACTTTTTCCCCTTTTTTAACCATCTTATATTTCTCTCGGGCTATTTTTTCTATATATGTATAATCATTTTCAAGAGCATATATTTCCTGGTTTTTTTTATCAATTTTTACTTTTAAATACTTAATCTCTGATTGAAGCTGTTTCTTTTTGTCTTCTAATTCTATCATTTTTATAACCCCTAAATCATTAAAAATGAGATGAATTATTAAAAATATTAAACAAGACAACCATACAAGTAGCTGCCATTTTGTTCCATTAATATCTTTTACCTTATTCGACACTAAAGATTAAATCCTAGTTTTTTCATATCAGCAAAACTAGCATTATTTCCTAATTTTTCCTCAATTCTTAATAATTGGTTATATTTTGCAACTCTATCAGTTCGAGATAGTGAGCCTGTTTTAATTTGTCCTACTCCAGATGCAACTGATAAATCAGCAATGGTTGTATCTTCAGTTTCACCAGAGCGATGTGAAATAATTGATCCAAAACCAGCATTAGTTGCCATTTTAATAGTTTCCATCGTTTCACTTAAAGAGCCGATTTGGTTTAATTTAATTAAAACTGCATTCATTGAATCTTGTTCAATAGATTTGATTAATTTTTTAGGATTTGTCACGGTTAAATCATCACCTACAATCTGAACTTTATTACCAATTTTTTCTGTTAATTTTTTCCATCCATTCCAGTCATTTTCATCTAAACCATCTTCTATGGATATAATGGGGTATTTATTTGATAGGTTTATTAAATAATTTATCATTTCATCAGAATTATATGATTCACCTTCTGATTCTAAGTGATATTTTTGAGTGTTACTATTGAATAATTCGCTAGCAGCAACGTCTAGTGCAAGATAAATATCACTTCCCATTTTATATTGAGACTTTTCAACAGCTTCAATTATAATTTCAATTGCTTCTTCATTGGACTTTAAGTCTGGAGCAAAACCTCCTTCATCACCAACGGCGGTATTCAAACCTTTCGATTTTAACACAGACTTTAAATTATGAAATATTTCGGCACCCATTCTTAGGCTGTGAGAGAAAGATTCAGCCCCGAAAGGGAAAATCATAAATTCTTGTATATCTACTTTGTTATCAGCATGTTGCCCTCCATTTATTATGTTCATCATCGGGACAGGCATTAAAAAACTACCACCATATAAAATATTTAAATATTCGAATAGGCTTTGTTTGTTGTGATTAGCCATAGCATGAGCACTTGCTAGAGACACTCCTAAAATAGCATTAGCTCCTATATTTGATTTATTTTCAGTCCCATCAATTTCAAACATTATTTTATCAATTTTATTTTGGTCAGAGGCATTCATCCCAACAACCTCAGGAACTATTTTATTTTTAATATTCCAAATAGCATTCAAAACTCCTTTACCTAAATATTTACTCCCTCCATCCCTTAGTTCGTGTGCCTCATATTTACCTGTAGAAGCGCCGCTAGGAACAGCTGCTCGACCAACAGTACCTGAAGATAAAGTTATATCAACTTCAATAGTTGGATTCCCGCGAGAATCTAAAATTTGTCTTGCATTAATATTTTGAATAGTGCTCAATTAAAAATTCCTTTAATTTTTGAGAGTTAAAAAACAGATGAAACATTATCATTTATTATCAATTCGTAAAAAGGTTAATTTACTAATAGGTAAACCAAAGTTTAAATGAGTATTATAGTAACAAAATATGATAAATCATTAAAAGAGGAATGGAATCAGTTTGTAGAAAATTCTGACAACGGGACTCTATTTCATAGGCGAGAATTCTTAACCTATCATATAGGGCGAGAATTTTTTGATCATTCACTTTTATTTTATAAAAATAAAAAATTGATTTGTATTTTTAGTGGTGCAGAAATTCAAAACAAAGTATTAACTCTTTATTCACATCCTGGAGCTAGTTATGGTGGGTTTGTTTTTATTAAATACTCATTTGAATTAGTAGAAGAAGTATTAAATAAATTTGAAGGATATTTACAAAGTACTAATATTCAAGAGGTATTCTTAGTTCAGCCACCATCAATTTATGGATATAGATATAATGAAACTATTGAATATGCCTTAAAGTGGAATAATTTTTCAACAGAAGAAATATACATATCCTCAGTAATTAATTTACAGGATAGGCCTCTATCACAAATACATAAACGTAAAAAAAGATATTTAAAAAAAAAGTTAGAAGAAGATTTTAAATTACAATGGGTAAATGATTTTGATATATTTTATCCAATACTTGTAAAAAACAAGTTAAAACATGGCGCGAAACCTACTCATTCTCTAGAAGAGTTAAAAAAACTATCTAATCAATTTCCTGAAAAATTGAAACTACTGATTTTATATTTTAAAAACAAACCAATTGGAGGGACATTAAATTTTGTTGCAAATGATAATGTGGTAATCATTTTTTACAACATGATTGATTATAATTTTGCTAATAAAAAACCTGCAATCCATTTAATTTGTGAAACTATAAAATGGGCCGAAGAAAATCATTTTAAGTGGTTAGACTTTGGAGTTTCACAACTACCATTAAATGAAAATCCATTGACACCACATAAGTCTCTGATTCAATTTAAAGAGCAATTTGGTGCTACAGGACTCTTAAGAAGAGCTTATAGAAAATTTATTAATTGAAATCTTTCATAAAAGAATCTATTTTATATAGTACAGGTCAAGTACTTACGAGATTGGCTTCTTTTTTACTAGTTCCATTTTTTACTCATTTTTTTTCACCAGAGCAAACAGGGCAGATTTATTTATTTTACTCTAGCCTTGCTTTTTTAAATATTTTGACAAATCATGGATTAGATGCTGCTTTATTTAAATTTGTTGGAAGCTCTAAGTGGAATCAAAATGATGTAGTTAAATCATTACTTATTTATCAGATAGCATATTTAACAGTGTTCTATATAGTTTTTCTAGTATTTTCAGAACCAATAGCACAATTAATATTTGGGAATACTAAAAATTATTGGATTTATATACTTGGTTCAGTTTTAGTATGTGATTCGATTTCACAAAGGGGTATGGTGTTATTAAGATTAAATTCTAGTCCATATTTATATATATTAATATCACTAGGAAATATCCTTCTTACCTTAATTAGTGTATATTATTATGTAATAAAAAGTGGGTACGAAGTTTTGGGTGTTTTTCATGGTATCTTCTTTGCTTCTTTTATTCAGGCAATCATAATATTTATTTTAGTTTATACCCCAAGGTTAAAAGGCGAATTTTCTATAAATATAATTAAATCGCTGGTGAAATTTGGATTTCCATTTTTGCCAGCAGGAATACTTTTTCTTATTACTGAATTGTCTGATAGATATTTTATTTTGTGGTTTCTAGGGGAATCTCAGGTTGGATTTTATAGTATTGCGTATAAAATTGGTTCAATTCCCTTGATTCTAATATCTGGAATTAATTTGGCATGGCAACCATTCTATGTAAAAAGACAAAATGATGAAAATTCTCGGAGGCTTTTTGGAGAAATTGGAAGTGTGGTATTATTTGGATTTATACTATTATTAACATTATTGTCAATCTGGATTCCTTTAATAAAGAATTTTGAAATAATTAATGATAAATATTATCAGTCACTGAATTTAATTCCTATAATCTTTATAAGTTATCTATTTTATACTTGGTATATATTACTTATGCCATCAATAATTCTTAATAATAAGCAAAATTGGTCTCCAGTTTTCAGAGGAACCGCAGCAGTTATAAATATTTGTTTAAATATTATATTAATACCTGTTTATGGACTATATGGGGCTGCATTTTCAACATTATTTGCTTATTTTATAATGGGGTTATTTCTTTATTTTAAAAATAAAACATGGATGAATATACCAGTGAAATATATCCAGCTTATATTGTTTTTAATTTTATCATGTACTTTATACGGATTAAGCTTGTATAGTACAACATTAATTAAACTCGTATTTTCAACTATCTATTTAATTTTATCATTCTTCGTTCTTAATAATATTCTTTCAATTTCTGAATTAAAGCAAAAAATATTAAAGTAAATTGGATAAACTTGTATCAGTAATAATCCCATCGTTTAATCAAGCTTCAGAACTTAAAAATGCAATTCTGTCAATCACCAACCAAAGTTATTCTTGCCTAGAGATAGTTGTTGTAGATGATTGTTCTGAGCAAAATATAAAGCAAGCAGTCGAAAGTATTAATGATAATCGAATTCATTTATATAAAACAAAAAAAAATAGCGGTGTAACTGAAGCAAGAAAGCTAGGTATTGTAAAATCAAAAGGTAATTATATTGCATTTTTAGACCAAGATGATACTTTTAAATCAAAATGTATTGAAAATAAAATTAATAAATTTTCGGAGAATGATAATATTAATATAGTAATTTCAGATTACTTTGTAAATAATCGAATTAAAAATAGTAGTAAAATTAATAAAATGAAGAATTTTACATTTAATTTTAAAGAAAATATATGTAGAAGTCCAGGACCGTTTTTTCAAAGTTGTATGATTAAAAGAGAGCTTCTTGAAGATGTAAATTTTTTATTTGATAAAAGAGCAACTCCATCCGAAGATTGGGATTTTTTTATTAATTTATCTAATTTTAAATTAATTATTGGTTATGTTCAAAGTCCGGATTTTATATGGAATTTTTCAAAATATAGTCAATCAGCAAACTATAAAAAAGAAGCTTTGGGTCTTCAATATATTTTAAAAAAGCATGAAAATACTTTTTTAAAATATATTGGTCAAAATGGTATAAGTAACCATTATAGAATGGTGGCAAGGGTTTATGAAAAAGGTAAATTATTAGATGAAGCTAAAGGTATTTATAGGCTGGCTTTTAAAATTTACCCAAAGAGTATTAAAAATATTTTTTACATGTTGATTTCAGTTCTTCCAAATTTACTTTTTATACTTTTAGTAAGATTTGTTCGAATTATTCGAGGTAAACCGCTTGGGTAAAAAAGTAATTATTGCTTTTCTTGGAAATGTTAAATATGATGCTAGATGTATAAATATTAGCAATACATTGTTTAATTATGGCTACAAAGTAATTATTGTTGATGAGCTTGATGGTGAAAATAATATTTTAGAGCATGATCGATTTAAAATTATACATATTGATACAAAAACTAAAACTGGAATTACAAGATATTGGAAATATCATTTCAATGTGCAAAAAATAGCTAGATATGAAAAGCCTGATATCTTTATTTCAGCAGACCTGTTTTCATTAGCTGTTTGTTCATATCAAAATAAACATTGTATAAAAATATTTGATTCTAGAGAGATTTATTCAAAGCTAGCATCGCTTGTAGGAAAACCAATAAAACAATTTTTTTGGTTTTTATATGAAAAAAAATACTATAAGAAGATGGATAAAGTTTTAGTTACAGCTGAAAAGGACAAGGATTTTTTAATTTCTCAATATGGATATAAAGATATCGAAATAATCTTCAATTTTCCTGCGATACAAACTAATAAGTGTAAAATAAACTTGCGTGATAAATTTAAAATTACAGAGAATAATAAAATATTTATATACCAAGGTGTAGTCCAAGAGGGTAGAGGAATAGAAGAAATGATCAATTTATTAACATATTTTAAAGACTGTGTAGCTTGTATAGTTGGTGATGGTGAATATAAAAGTGAAATAATTAATCTTGTTCAAAAACTGAAAATAACTAATCGTGTCTTTTTTACTGGCAAAATTCCATATACCGAGCTGCTTAGCTTGACCAAACAGGCAGATATAGGATTTTCTTTAATTCAACCATTAAGTGAAAGTTATAAACAAGCACTTCCTAATAAATTATTTGAATATGGATTAGCTGGAATTCCAACAATTGGAAGTGATTTTATAGAAATGAAAATTTATATTAAAAAATTTAAACTTGGAATTGCAGTACCATCTAGTAGTGTAAGAGAGCATATAAATGCTGTGCAAAAATTACTAATGTGGGATGATTCAAATAGATTAATTAATACTGTTAAGGATAATCTAACATGGGAATCTCAAGAATCTAAATTTATAAAAATTTTTGATAAAAATTATGAAATTAAATATAATTAGTCTAGATAATCCCTTTCCTCCCGATTATGGTGGAGCTATTGATATATATTATAAATTAAAATATTTATCTATAATAGGTTGTAAAATTAATCTCCACTATTTTTACTCAAAAAGGAATCCTAGCCCTGAATTGGAATCTATTTGCAATAAGGTTTATTATTACCCTAGAAAGTCAATTATTAAATCTAATTTAAATATTTTGATACCATATGTAGTATCATCAAGAGACTCAAAAGAATTAATAAATAATTTATCGACAAATAAACATCCAATACTTTTTGATGGTCTTCAAAGTACATTAATTTCGAAAAGTAATAAATTAAAAAACAGAAAAAAATATTTAAGGCTTCATAACATTGAATCAAAATATATGAAATATCTTTCATATAATGAAAAAAATTGGATTCGTAAAATTGGATTGAAACTAGATTCATTTAGATACAAAAGCTTTGAAAAGAAAGTGAGTCAATTTGAGACTATTTTTGCAATTTCTGAAAAAGATCAAAAATTTTATAAAAAATATCACCCAAATGTTGAAATATTAAATGTATTTCATGGGCAGTCTAAAGTACTGTCAAGACTTGGCAAGGGAGAATACATTTTATATCACGGAAATTTTGATGTTAGTGAAAATTTAAATGCGGCACTATTTTTAATTTATAAAGTATTTAATAATTTACAGTTTCCAATCAAAATAGCAGGAAAAAATGCTTTAAAAAACCTTAAACCATATATTACAAATTCAAATATTGAATTAATTGATAATCCTAATTTAGGTTTTATGCAAAAACTAATAATGGATGCGCATATTAATGTTTTACCAACATTTCAAGCAACAGGGGTAAAGTTAAAATTAATAAATAGTCTATATTTGGGTAGACACTGTATTGTTAATAACAAAATGATTTCACCTACACCGCAGTTAAAAAAACTATGCTCAATTTGCAATTCTCCAGATGAATTTATCAAGCTGATTAATGAAAAAATAGAATTACTATTTTTAGAAAATGATATAAAAGTCAGAGATTCTATACTTCAAAAATACTTTGATAATTTTGAAAATAGTAAAAAACTAAAAAAACACCTTTTTGATGAATAAAAAAGTAGCAATAATTGATTTAGGGACTAACTCTCTAATTACTACGATTGCAGAAAAAATCGATAATAAAATTAAAATTTTAAATGAAAATTATCAGATTATTCGCTTAGGAGAAGGATTAGCAGAAACTGGTAATATAAGTAATAGTGCAATTTTAAGGTGTATTTCCGGTTTTAGGAAAGTTAAAGAAATTTTAGAAAAATTTAATGTACATATTATAACTTGTATTGCTACAAGTGCATTGAGAGATGCACAAAACAAAAATAAAATAATTCAAATTTTACAGATTGAATTTAATATAAGAGTCCAAGTAATTAGTGGAATAAAAGAAGCAGAAATTGTTACAAATGCAACTAGAAGAGAATTTAATTTAAAAAATAAAAATACTTTAATTTTTGATATAGGTGGAGGAAGTACAGAAGTTATAATTTTACAAAATAATGTGATAAAAATAAGTGAAAGTTTTAAAATAGGTGCAGTAAGATGTACTGAAAGCTTCTTGAAATCAGATCCACCCAATATGAATGAAATTAAAAAATTTGGAAATTACTTAGATACAATTATAGAAAAACTTCCAAATATTAAGGTAGAAGAAGGAATAGGAATTGCTGGAACAGTTACTACCTTATCTTCAATAAATCTAAATATGAGTGATTATAATCCCAATATTATACATAAATCCTGTATCTCAGATAAAGAAGTAGAAGATATTAAAATTAAATTCCAAAATTTAAATCTAAAGCAAAAAAGAAAAATTAAAGGATTAGACTCTAAAAGAGCAGAAGTAATTCTTGCTGGTACTATTATTTGTAAAAAAATTATGAATAAATATAAATTAGATAAAATATTTGTTAGCGATAGAGGTTTAAGGTGGGGACTTTTATACCAAGAATTTAGCTAATCTTTTATTACTTCATAATCCCCAGACAAAACTTCATCTTCAGATAAAAACTCCCAGTCGTCACTTTCAAAGGGCTTAGATTTTTCTTGTTGAATTTTTTCTTCTGATAATTTTGGATTATCTGGAACTAATTCATTTAAATATCTAAATAGAAATCCTGAAATAATAAATAAAAATAAAAGTGATATCGCTTTAAAAATACCATCACTATTAAAAATAAAACCACCAATAGGAATTGCTGTTTGCTCTAATCCAAAATTGAGAAATATTGAAAACGAGATTATTAATCCTGCGCCAATTAAGGTGTTACCAATTTGTTTATAGTCTCTATTATTATCCCAAATTAGACTTATAGCCATCCAGCATATTAATATTGAAAAAGCAATTATAAGTGAAGGTTCAAATCTATCTAAATATAGTGTGTAAATAAAAAAAATAAAACCAAACGTTAAAACTATATTTTTCGCTAAATTTTGTTTATTTTTTAACATAAATGTAATAAATACTTTCTTAAAATTAAATTTAATTTTTGAATTAGAGATAACAATTATTTATAAAAAATTATTCGTCTTTTATACCCATAAATTGAAGTAAAAAGATAAATAAATTAATAAAATCCAAATATAATGTTAATGCACCAAATACAGCTTTTTTCTGCCCAGATTCAGAATATGCATCTCCTCCTTGATACAGTTGTAATATTTTTTGTGTATCGTATGCTGTTAAACCTGTAAAAATTAAAACCCCAATTGCAGAAATTGCTAGTTGAAAAATACTACTTCCTATAAAAATATTAATTATTGAAGAAATTATAATACCAAATAACCCCATAATTAAAAATCGTCCCATTGAGTTAAGATTAGTTTTTGTAGTCATCCCATAAAATGCCATTAAACCAAAAATTATGGATGTACTTAAAAATGTAGAGGTAAGTGAGGCCGATGTATACACAAATGCAATACCTGAGATTGAAACTCCAGTTAATGCAGAATAAAGTATAAATAATCCCGTTGCAGTATTAATAGACATGGACATTATATTTCTGGATAATTTATAGACTAAAAATAATTGACCAAAAAATAATAAAAAATACCATGAGCCTGGAATTGTTCCAATATTGTTAACAGTCCAATTTGCAGTAAGTGCTGTAACAAGAAGTCCTGCAGACATCCAGCCAAATACTTTATTCATAAATATACTTGCTTCTGTTCTACTTGGAATTGTTTGGTTTTTAAAAATATTTTGTTGATTAAACATTTATTATCCTATTAAATATTATTTATAATTATTTTAATTAATTTACAAAAGTTTTGGTTTGCATTTTCAGCAGTAGAAACAACTTCTTCATGAGTTAGTGGTTGCTCTGAGATTCCTGCTGCATAGTTTGTTAAACAAGCTATAGCCATAATATTGAAATTTAATTCCATAGCTTTTTTTATTTCAGGATATGTTGACATCCCAACAACATTGCCCTTAAGATTATTAATTTCGTTAATCTCAGCAGGTGTTTCATAGCTTGGTCCTAAAGTCCAAGTATAACAGCCATCATATAAGTGGATATCATCATCATTTAATAAATTTTTGAGTTTATTAAAATTTAATATTGAATTTAACACCGTTTTCACAGGTTTATTTGAATTCCTAAAAGTAAAGTCTAATAAGGATGAAATATTCATAAAACCACCAATTTTCCAATGTTTTTGTAAACAACCAGATGAATTTGTTATAATTAGGTTTTCGCATCCCAGGTTTTTAAATAATTGGATTGGAAATGTAACTTCATCTAAACTTAATCCTTCATAAAAATGGAATCTACCTTGTGAGCAAATAATAGAATTACCATTTAATTTTCCAATTATGATTTTACCATCATGTCCTTTAATGGTTGGCAGAATATATCCTGGAATTTCTGAAAAATTTAATTCAATTTTTTCATTAATGATATCAATAAAATCTCCTAGACCAGAGCCTAAGATAACAGCAACTTTAGGTTTTACAGTTATATATCTCTCAATAAAATTTTGTGCATTTTTTAAATTCAATTTGCAATTTTTTCTTTATAAACTAATTGTCCACAACCGGCTGCGATATCCTGTCCTTTGCTCCAGCGTACTAAAATTCGATATCCATTTTGTCTCTCATGTAATATTTTTAGAAATCTATTTAAAGATTTTTCATCTGGGCGTTTATAAATTCCAACAGATTCGTTATAAGGAATAATATTTAATTTACAATTTATACCAGATAAAAGTTCCGCAAGTTCTATTGCATTTTCCGGTGAATCATTAATTTCTTTCATTAATACATATTCAAACATAATGCGTCTTCGGTTAAGTAATGAAAACTGTTTTACTTCTTTAATAATTTTTTGAATATTCCATTTTTTATTAATTGGCATAATTTTATCTCTTGTAATGTTATTTGATGCATTAAGAGAAATAGCAAGTTTGAACTTTTGTTCCTCATTGATAAACTGCTTAATTTTTGGTAGTATTCCCGCCGTTGAAATTGTAATACGATGTCGTCCTAAATTAAATCCTAAAGGATTATGAAAAATCTCAGCAGATTTTATTACACGTTCATAATTTAAAAATGGCTCTCCCATTCCCATATAAACAACATTTGTAATAGGATTAGCGATATTATTTCGCACATATATTAATTGATCAACTATTTCACCAACTGACAAATTTCGATTGAATCCCATTTTTCCAGTAGCACAAAAATCACAATCTATACTACATCCTATTTGAGAAGAAATACATACTGTATGTCGATTTTCCATAACCATACTGACAGTTTCAATAAATTGGTTGTCTGCCAATTTAAATAAGTATTTAGTTGTTTGCTCTAATTGAGATTCAGTTTTTAATTCTAATTTTAAAGTAGATAATATGGAGTTTTCTTTTAGGAATCCTCTAAATTTATGACTGATATTTAACATTAAATTGGGGTCTGACACACCTTTCTTATACATCCATTCAAAAAGTTGAATTCCTCTAAAAGAAGTTTCTCCTACAGACTTACACCAGCCTTGAAGTTCTTGCTGCATCATACCTTTGAGTACAATTTTGGATTGTTGTAACATACTTAAAATTACTATTTTTTCGGAATATAGAATTTTATTTTTATATTATTTAATTTATTACTGAAGCTTCATATATAAAATATTTGATGTTCATTGATTTAAATTAGATTATTATTGTAAGTTTTTTATTGAATTTTTTTAAAAATCAATCGATGAATATTAATTTTTATAATAAAATATTTATAATTACATTCTTTGTATATGGGTTCTCACTAACTAATTGTCCAAGTACTACTTCAGAAGACTATGGGGATTGTGAGATGGCTATAGGCTGGACTTGGAGTGGAGAAGATTGTATTTTTATTTCAGGATGCAGTTCAGTAACTAATTGGGGAGATGATTATACTGAATATATTTTTAATAGCTATGAAGAGTGTTTCACTATATGTCAAGTTGAAAATCATTTTGGAGATGTGAATTTTGACGGAAGTTTAAATATTGTTGATATAGTAATAATCATAAGTTATATAATAGGTAATAATGAATTAACTTATAATCAAATTTATATCGGAGACTATAATGAAGATGGCTTTTTAAATGTTGTAGATATTGTTTCTTTAGTAAATATAATCTTAAATGGATTAGATTCAAGAGATACATGGGAAATTATTTCTGAAGATATTATTGAGCCAAATTGTGCGGCTGCATGCCATGAATCTGGGACATTTTTTGCGGAACAAACTGAATTAATTTTAACTTCTGATGTTGCTTATAATCAATTGATTAATAGAATACCACAAAATGAATCGGCATGGGCTGACGGATTAGTTTTATTAAGCTCTGTAGGAGGCCAACCAGCCGAGATTCAGAGTTATCTGTGGGAGAAAATAAACTTACCTAATAGGGATCATTTTTATGATGACCACCCACATTACGGTGAAATTATGCCATTAGGAGGACCATATTTAACTAATGGAGAGTTAGCATATATTCAGGAATGGATTCACTCCGGCGCTCCAGAAACTGGTATTGTCGCAGATGAATCTCTTTTAATTGATGAAACAGTTTGGGAGGCTCCTCCATTTAATCCGTTAGAGTTACCAGAAAATGGAGTTCAATTTTATTTAGGTCCATTTGATATTTGGGATGGCTATGAAAGAGAAGTTTTTTCTTATCAACCTATAGGTAATGAAGATTATTTATATATTAATCAGTATGAAATTTTATTAAGCCCAGGATCACACCATATGATTCTTTATACTTATCCTGAAAATATTACGACAGATGATTTTCCTTCAGAATGTGAATTTCTTGCGGATGTATTTCCACCACCAGATTATGAATTAAGGGATTTACATGATGAAAATGGAGTTTATGATATTTAATCAATATGTTATATGGGTTTGCAGACATTTTTTGCTGGCACGCAATGGCCATATATGAATTATCATTTTCCTCCAGGTGTTGCCTTAAAAGTTCCTCCAAACTTTGGTGTAGATATTAACTCACATTTTTTAAATTATTCAGGAAATTCTCCTTTAGGAGAAATTTATGGAAATATTTATTTTGTTAATCCTGAAGAAGTTCAACATGTCGCAGACATTTTTATGCTAAATAATAGGGATTTTAATTTACCGGCAAATCAAACAACAACAATTACTAGAAACTTTATGTTTCCAGAACAATTTACTATTGGCTTTCTAGAAAATGGTGGCGTTAGCAATATTGATGAAATCTATATTTTTCAACTTTTTTCACATGCTCATGAGCGTATGGATAAATTTGATGTTAAATTAATTGGCGGATTAAATGATAATCAGACTATTTATACTGCTTTAGATTGGGAACATCCACCAATATTAGAGCTCAATCCACCACTAGTATTACAATATGGAATGGGTTTAAAATTAGAAGTAACTTATACAAATGAAACTAATCATGATATTACATTTGGTCTTTTAGGTGTGAACGAAATGATGATTTTGTTTGGCCATTATTATACTGACTAAATTGCTCATATTATAATATTGAAGAGGAATCAATTTTAATAGGAATGAGTGTAATTTTTCAAATTATTGGAAATTATTAATGACAAGTTAATATCTACAATTATCTTCTAGTTTTATACTAATAGATATGAGAATGATGGTTAGCTTTCAAATAAAAATATATAATTAAATTGAAAAATAATTATAGTATATCTTTTAGTTTATAAAATTTACACACTCATAATTATATAAATTATAGTAATAATAAAAACCTATTTCTTTTTCAACTACATATATTTAAAAATTTATTATACAGATTATTATTTTTGACTTGACCTTTAATGTTTGAACTTTTTAATGATGAGTTATAAAAATTTAATGAGACTGGATTAAATTGAAGCTCTAATTTGTTTATAATCTTTTTTATTTTATTTTCAAATGAATTTTCATCATCAAAGTTTAAAAAATCAATATTTTCATTATTTGAAATTTTTATAATTTTTTTATTATAAGTTTCCCATAGACTTAACCCTATTTCATTATTCATTCCATCTCTACGTCTTAATGAATTTGCTACAGAATTAGGATTTCTAAAAATTGCTAAAATATAATAATTCCTTAAATATTTTTTCCATATATCCCAAGTAATAACCATGCGAGGGTCTTTAATTATGAGGTCAGATCTCTTCCAGTTCCTAATATATAGAAATCTTAAAATTTCTATCTTTATATAAAAATTTTCTAATAAAGTAGATGGAGGATTATCCCAGCTACCTCCAGATAATTTTAATATACGCTCATTTATTGAATATACAGATAGGTTTTCCCAATAACCCTGAGGATTGCCTTTGTCAGGCTTAATAACTTCAGAACCGAGATAGAGACCATTTTGATTCAATATTCGAGTAATACAGGATGTACCACTGCGATGCATTCCTAAAATAATCAGTGTTTTTGGTTTTAAAATTTTATTTATTAAAATACCAAAGGGTATGAGAGCATAAAAAAATAATTTTTTGATGATGTTTAATATATTCATACAAATTACCGTAATTTTACAAATAAGGTGTTTTTCAAAGATAATTAATTTATATCTAAAATAGGAGTACTTTTATGAAGTCAATTTTATCAATACTGATAGCATTTTTATTTATATCATGTAAAAGTGGATTTAAGGCTGGAGAAAAACATGGCAAATGGGAAGAGTATCATCCAAATGGGCAGGTATCTGCAATAGGAAAATATGATAAAGGTTTAAGGGTTGGTTTTTGGCAAGATTTTTATAACAATGGAGCTATTAAGATGGAAGGTAATTTTATCAGTGGAGAACGAAATGGAGAGCTAAAAGAATACCACGAAAATGGTCAATTAAAACTAAATGGATTCTATATAAATGGCATGGAAGATGGAACATGGCTTGGATACTATTCAAATGGTAAAAAAAGTGAAATTAGGGAATATAAGGATGATAAAAAAGTTGGGAAATGGTTTTGGTACCATGAAAATGGGGAGATAAAGAAGAATGGCCAGTACGGAGGTAAAAAAAGAATTGGTATATGGGAATATTTTAATTTCGATGGTAAAAAAATAAAAGATGAGTATTATGAAAATGGTGATTTAGTCAAAACTAAATTATATTGACATTTTAAATGAAATTTTTGTAATATATTGGTAGTTATTATTTAAACAATTAAAAGAAAGGAGGTAGTTAATTGATAAGCGACATACGAAGTCGGGAAGTTACCTCTGGAGGTAATAATTAATCTTTTGAGGCAATTCTCAAAGGACTTCCAGTCAAAAAACTTAGGGTTACTCAAACCTTAACTTTAAAAAAAAGGACAATTCAAATTGTCCTTTTTTTATACATTTAATTTTTTATAAGTTCTATTTTAAGAGTTTATTTTTTTTTGTATTTTTCTCTTGTAGTTTATTTCTATTTTGATGAACTTCTCTTTTATTAGTTTTAAAGTTTGAATTAGGATTATATGGGATAAGTTTTAAACTAAATACAACTAAAATTAAACTTATTATTAAAATTATTATAATAGATGTAGTCAAATGATTTAATTTAATTTAATCTTTAATTCTTTTTTCATTTTATTAGAAATCTTTTTAGACAATTCGCTAATCATTGTTCCTTTTGATGGAGCAGTTTCTGCACTTTTTCTTATTAGTTTTTTTACCTTATTGGTTAGTGCTCTTTTATCTCCTGAATATGAAGCCCATTCATATTCAAACTTATATTCTTCATTTAACGAATTGCTATATAAAATTTTTGCTGTTTCAATATCAAGTAATGTAACCGAAATAGACATATTTGCTGTGCGTGAAATTTTATAAATTTTTGCTTTTGCAGTTACATCACCTTTGATTGCTCTTTTTTTCTCCTTTCCATTTTTATCAGTATAATATTCATAATCAATGATAACTCGTTTTGTATAATTTTTATTCTCTTTAATTTGATTTACGGGTGATACTTGAACGCGAGATACTTTTCCGGTTATCATTTCTTGTACACCTAAGATTCTACCTATATCAATATTTTGATTATTTTCAATAATACCAGATTGAGATAATTTCTGTTCATTAATTATTTGATCAATTTGGTCTCTACTAACAATTTCTATAAATTCCATAAGATTATTATCTTTTAACATTTTAGAAATTATAGCATCACTTATTTCTTCACCAATAGAGCCAAATTCATTAGTACCTGATTTGTTATTAAATGACATTATTGCTATTCGTTTAATAGCTTTTTCTCTGGATAAATTGTACATTTCATCAGAATTTTTATAGTTTGGTACATATATTTGAATTTTTTTAAATGATTCAGCGGCTTTTTTAAATGAATCCTGTCTATTTTCTTTCATTAGTTTATTTGCTTTAGAATAGTAAAATTCAGCAGCTTTAAGTTTTATTTCATCAAGTTCAAACTGATAATCTTTTAAATTGGATGAATTTAGCCAGATTTGTTTTTTATTAGTATTTAAATCTTTAACAATATTTATTAAATAAATAATTTCTTTATAGGACTTGATAATACTGTCCCAATTTTTTCTTTCCTTATTCAGAAGTCTATTAATTCTTTGATTATATGAATTGATAGCGTTAGGAAATATATCATTCATCAGTAATAGGGGTTTATCAAAATCTGGTTTTGCTTTGATGGATTTGACGCATTCTAAAACAGCTTGATAGTAATCACCTTTTTGGTTTGCATCCTCTGCTTTTTTAAATGCTCTTCCATGCGCAGTAAATACACTACATCCAGTTAATAAAAGAATTAAAATGATGATAATATAGTTTTTAATCATCCTCAAAATTATTATAGTTGGCATTATTTTTCACAGAAGAAAGTAATTTATTAATAAAAATTAAATATCAAAACTCGTGTAGTATAAAATAATTATCCTGTAATTTTTGTACTAGTATTAACGAGGAAATTAATGAAAATAATTAAATTTTTAATTTTAATTTTAATTTTGAATTGTGGAAAAAATGAAAAGATATATCCTGCTGTAGGTGTAATATATGAATTAATAACTGAAAAACGAGAGATGATAGTTCATCATGATGAGATACCGGGATTTATGATGGCAATGACTATGACATTGAAAGTAGATCAATCTGTAAAGATGGAAAACTGGCAACGAGGTGATAGTATTAGTTTTGATATTATCATTAATGGTAATAATGGATTTATTCGCTCACTTGATTATAGGGGAAAAGTAAATATACCAGAATCGATTGATGATTTCTGGAAAGATGAAGATTCTCCAATAAAAGTTGGTGAATTTATTTCTGATGCGACATTTTTAGATTTAGATAGTAATGAAGTATCACTTTCAAAAAATGATGGGAAATATAGATTTATTTCATTTGTTTTTAGTAGATGTCCAATGCCAAATATGTGTCCAGCTTTAATGATGAAATATCGTTATCTAGCGAATGAACTAGAGTCCAATGAGAATTTAGAATTTATTACAATTAGTTTTGATTATATTTATGATAATCCTTCCACCCTGATTAAGCATTACGGTAGTATTGTTGAACCATTTTCAAATTGGAATGTATGGTCAAGCTTTGGTCATGCATCAGATATGATTACGTTTGGCCATTATAGCCAATTCGCTTTTTGGGGTGTAGAAGAAAACAATATTGGACACTCTATGAGATCTTTATTAATTTCACCAGATTTAAAATTAATTCAGGCCTGGGATGGCTTAGATTGGAAAGCGGTAAATATTAAGAAGGATATTGAAACTTTTTTACAGTTGATGTAATTAAAAATAATTCTTCTTAAGGGATTTACTTAATAAGATATATATAGCGCATTAGCTTAACAATAAGTTTTAGAATTTAAGATCCAAAATATTTTAGTTATGAAAGCAAATTATAATTTTTCTGATGAAATCACCCCCAAAAAAGTTAATATACATTTTGATTTTATAGTTTAAGTCTGAAGTTGAAAAACTTATTTGATAATTATGATTTTCTCAGAAAGAGTGATATTAGAATATTTTACTTGAAAAAAGTATATACCATTAGCAATATTTTGAGGATT
>MDTB01077173.1_pt1 | contig 29653 bp, 30 predicted proteins | sample 811161 | NCBI WGS metagenome assembly MDTB01 (sample SAMN05326650, study PRJNA326480) | marine metagenome | isolation source: seawater | place: Mediterranean Sea | collected 2009 | reverse complement strand
TTTTCATATTATTTTTTCGATTTTTTTTATGCGATGAGAAGGAAAAATAATTTTGAAATTGCTACCTTTTCCTGTTTTGCTTTCTATCTCTAGTTTTGATTCGTGTTTTAGAACTATATTTTTAACAATCGATAATCCAAGACCAGTTCCCCCACTTTTCTGTGATCGGGACTTATCAACTCTGTAAAACCGTTCAGTTAAAAATGGCAAATGATGGCCCTCTATCCCTGGACCATTATCAGAAATCTCAAATATCCCCTCAAGTTTAGGATTAATTTTCCATGTTATTTTTATCTTACTATTTGGTGGAGTGTAGATAATTGCATTATTAGTGAGATTCCAAAATGCACTTAAAATATCCTCTGAATTTCCCAGAAGACTGAATCTTTTCTCTATATCAATACTGATTTCTTGTTTTTCTTTATTAGTTTGATGAGAGTTTTCAGCTAATTTCCTAAAAATATCTTCCAAATCAACCTTAAGATATGCGGCATTAATTTCTTCAGAATCTAATCTTGAAAGAGTCAGTAAGTCTGAAACTAAGTTTTCCATCCTAAAAGTTTGATTAGAAATTTCATTCAACATATTTTTTTTATCAATTTCTTTCAAAGGAATTTCTATCATTGTTTCAATATATCCTTTGACTATAGTTAGAGGGGTTTTCAATTCATGAGAGACATTGGCAACGAAATCCTTTCTTGATGATTCTAACCTTTTTAATTTTGTAATGTCTCTACAAACCAGTAACCTTTCATGTTCATCATAAGGAAGAACTTGTAGTTCAATTACCCTGTTTTCAATCGGTAAATTTTCTAGGACTACTGATTTACTTGAATTTTTTTTTTGGAGATAGTCAGCAAATTCTGGGTTTCTAACTAAATTAATTATGTTTTTGCCTCTATCTAATTCAGATTTTATCTTTAAATATCTTTCAGCTCTGGGAGTGGCTACAACAATTTGATCATGAGAGTTTAAAACTACAACCCCGTCCGACATTGCTTCAGTAGATCGTTTGAATGCTGCAATGGTTTTATTTAATAAGTCTTGTTGTTGGTTTTTTGTCCTTATTAAGCGCAATACTCCAGCTTCAAGTAGATCATAAGATCCAAAGGTAGAAATATTCTTTTCATCATCTGGGTTTTTTATCAAATTTAAAAGTTTACTTACTTGGACATTCTGGAGTAAGATCCAAATCACTAGCGAACTTATAATAAATAAATATACAATTCTTTCTGGTAAAACAAAAAATAACAATAGAGAAATTACAAAAATCAAAAATATTTTGGTAACTGTGATGAGCCACAAATTGTAAGACAAAGGAAAGCTGTTGCTGTTTGTTGCAGCTGGTAAAGACTTATAATTTTGTCTTGGTTTGTCTTTCCGGGTTTGTTGTAAATCTGTATCCACTGCCTCGTATTGTTTCAATATGTATGTGATGTGTTGTTGGAATGAGGGCTTTTCTTAATCTTCTAATGTGAACATCAACGGTTCTTTCTTCTACAAATACATTATCTCCCCATACATTATCAAGCAATATTGTTCTAGTGTGAACCCTTTCGGAGTGTGTCAAAAAAAAATGAAGTAGTTTGAACTCAGTTGGACCTAATTTCAATAAATTACCATTACCAGTAGCTTTATGAATTGAAGGATTTAAAACAATACCACATTTGATCACTATCTCATCAGTTAATTGGGGAGCTCTTCTTCTCAGAACCGCTTTAATTCTTGCTACCAATTCTTTAGGGGAAAAGGGTTTAGTAATGTAATCATCGGCACCGCAATCTAGACCTCTGACTTTATCTTCATCAGACGATCTTGCAGTCAGCATTATCACAGGAATATTTTTAGTTCTATCAACACCCCTGAGGTGTTTAGCAAAATCAATACCGCTGCTTCCCGGCAGCATCCAGTCTAAGATAATTACATCAGGTAATTGAGAAAGCATCAATGAAGAAGCGATATTCGTATTACTTGCTTCAAAAACTTTATAGCCAGCAAATTTTAAGTTCAGGGCTATCAATTTTGAAATCGCGGGTTCATCTTCTATTACCAAGATAGTACAATTCATCATAATAATATATAGGTCAAATATTACATTTTAATGTTATCAGCAGAATCTAAAAACGTACCAGTAAAAATCATTGTAAATGAAACACTTTCTTGCCTAGAGTTTATATTCTCAACTGGAGATTGTCGAAACTTATCTTTTGAATTTTTAAGAGTCCATTCTCCATCTGCTGAAGTTATTGGGCATGGAAAAGGACAAGAAATTCTTCAGTTTGGGAAAAAAAATACAAAAATAGTGTTAGTGGAGCCAGTTGGAAATTATGGAATCAAACCAAATTTTTCTGATGGCCATGTTACAGGCATTTATTCATGGACTTATTTAAATTGGTTGCTAGACAACGAAGATTTATTATGGGATAAATATCTAAAAGATCTTGATAAAAGTGGGCAGTCAAGGGTTTGAGTTTTAAAAATTTAATTTGAATGTGTTTATTGTGACTTTAAAAAACAACAAAGAAACAGTCGATTTTGGTTATAAACTCGTAGAGGTTTCTGAAAAGAAAAAGCTCGTTGGTAAAGTTTTTAACGAAGTAGCCGAGAATTACGACATTATGAACGATTTGTCTTCTTTTGGATTGCACCGGATTTGGAAAAATAGAGCTGTAAATCTAATGAACTTAGAGATAGGAGAATGTGTCCTAGATGTAGCAACTGGAACAGGTGATATGGCATTTTCGATAGCAAAGAAAATCGGCACTAGTGGTTCTTTAATTATTTCAGATATAAATAACAAGATGCTTCTAAATGGAAGAGATAAATTATTAGATTTAGGCATAAATTCCTTTGCTGTGAATTGTGATGCTCAATCATTACCCTTCAAGGATTCAACTTTTGATAAGGTTTCACTTGCATTTGGATTGAGAAACATAACAAAAAGAGAGGAAGCGCTTAGAGAAATAAACCGTGTTCTCAAACCAGAGGGAAAATTGGTAATTTTGGAATTTTCTAAAATAATAAAGTCTCTAGAACCAATATATGATTGGTATTCTTTTAAGGTGATGCCATTAATTGGTGAGGGGGTTGTTGGAGCAAAAGAAGCATATCAATATTTAGCAGAATCAATTAGAAAATACCCAACACCTGAAGAAATATCAAATTTAATTCTCAATGCTGGTTTTTTGACAGCCAGATTTCAAACAATGTCTTTTGGTTTAGTTACAATACATCAAGCCATTTCCGAAGAGACAAGCCAATAGGACTTTCTATGAAAAATATTCAATTTAAATTTTTTAACATTTTACTTACAGCCATACTTATTTGTGTTTCGTTTTTTTTAGCGACTGAATCTGCCGAGGCAAGAAGAATGGGTTTTGGAAGGTCAATTGGAAAACCCCCAATAAAACGGCAAGCTATACCTCCTTCGCAGAGTACCAAAAAAGCAGTCGACCAAAAGCCTGGTAATTCAATTAATTCAAATAACAACAAAACAAAGAGTGGTTTTATGGGGCCTCTAGCTGGTTTGGCTGCTGGTCTGGGTCTCGCAGCGCTTGCTTCTCATCTAGGAGTTGGTGAGGAGCTGATGGGGTTCCTCTTATTACTGTTAGGTGCTGGAATTTTATTTTTTATCTTTAAACTTCTATTGCGTAATATGCAAAGCAAAACTTCACTTGAAGGGGTACCCTCAGGTTTTAATAAATCCGACTTTAATTTGCATGACCAAGTGAAAATCCCACAGAAAACCTCTATGTTGAAAACAACCTCAAACTCTATAACAGATGACGAGATAAACAATTTCTTAGAAATTGCAAAAAAACAGTTTATTGAACTTCAAAAAATCTGGGATTCTGGCAACCTTAAGGATCTTAAATCCTTTTGTACTGATAATCTGGTATCTGCTTTAGCTGAGCAAATTAAAGAGAAAAAAATTGATGGAAGTAAAACTTCTGTTACTGAACTAAATGCTCAGTGGATGGGTATCGAGTCTTACACCAACGGTGAAGATGAGATAGATTCAGTAAGCATTAACTTTTCCGGACTAATTAGAGAAAATGAAAAGTCTCCAAGCGAAGAATTTTCTGAAATATGGACTTTAGAGAGATCAAAAAACTCAGGAAATGGTTGGCTTGTTGCCGGAATAACTCAAACTGAAAAATAAACTGGTCGATGCTAACTCTTCCATCTGCGTTTCGTGATTATCTGAATTTAAAAATAGAAAACAAGCCTGAGCTACTTAAAACTCTTAAAAAGTTTAAAGATGTAGTTATAGAGATATGCTTTATTGATAAACCACTTAAAGATTACTGTTTAATTTTTAAGATTGATAGTGATGGATTATTAAAAACCTCCTCCATTGAAAACTACGAGATATCAAAACGAAACAAACCACAGTCTGTCGTTGACGAATTTGATGTCAGGATAAGTATAGATAATGCCTACCTAAGAAACCTTAGTCAGGAATTCGTTGGATGGAGCTTAGATTTTTCAAATGAAGGTATTCCTAATTCGAGTATTTTTACCAATGGACTAAAAATAGAGGGGGATGCAAACACGATTCAGGAATTAGCTCCTCTATTAAAACTAATAATTAATGACTTTTCACCTTTAATATTATTTATGAAAAAATCTCCATTCAATTATGCTGTTAAAAATTTTTTAGAATATATTTTGCATAAAGAAAAAATATTAGTCGTTCGGGAGGATTTTGAAAGTTTTGTTAGGGATGTTCGAGGGTTTAGGAATAATTTTGAAAGGATACAAAAAAAATTAGAAATACTTGAAAAAAAAACATCAACTTAAACACTGAGTTTGTTATCAATTTTATTTGTTATAAATGAAGCTAAAAAACACTTTACGATATCGCCTGGAATGAATACCAAAGTCAAATATGAAGCCTGCACGAAGTTTAACTCAGTAATCAATGTTAAGCCAATAACCCCAAATATATGAACTGTTATTACCCCTCCAAAGAAGCACGAAAGGAATGAGGCTAAATAAATCGTGAAGGTTTTTTTAAAAACAGGAAAGGTTATGGATATGATGCAAACTCCAACTACCCAACCGATTAAATATCCTGCTGACGGAGAAAAAAATACTGAAGGACCACCCCTACCACCTGACAGCAAGGGAGCTCCAATTAACACCAATAAAAGAAAAATGCTAACGGAACTTACAGAGTTTTTTAGGCAGAGCAATGTTCCTGACAACATCACCCCTAAGGTCTGAGCTGTTATTGGAACACCCGGTAGAAAAGGCAAATCAATTTTTGGAATGAGTCCCAACACAGAAATGATTGCAACATGGCTGGCAATTTGAACCTGACTTAAATAATTATTCAAATTTTTTCTTACCCCTCTTGAGGAGAAGTTTTTTTCCTAACTCAACACCCGGTTGATCAAAAGCATTTATATTCCAGATGTTCGCCATAACAAATACTCTGTGCTCTTGCATGGCCAACAACGATCCAAGTGTTGCAGGGCTGATGTCATCCAATAAAAAAATACTGGAAGGTCGGTTTCCTTCAAAGTTTTTATTTTTGTCTCCCCAAAACAGTGAGTCTGCCTGAGCTTCTAAACTTGAAATAATAAAAGAAGAATTGAAATTTTCATTCTCGTAAAAATCGTCGGTTTTTTTAAGCCCATAAAAGTCAACGGGCACTACGTGTTTTCCTTGGTGAAGTAGTTGAAAGTAGGCATGTTGGCCCTCTATTCCAGCACCACCCCAAACTATTTGCCCAGTATCAATCTCGCAGTGTTGACCATCCGAGTGTATGTTTTTGCCTAGAGATTCCATGTCTAGTTGTTGAATATAGTTAACTAATAAGTCTAATTTAGATGAGTAGGTAACAACAGCATAAGAGGATAAGTTTAAAAAATTTCTGTTCCAAATCGATAACAAACCAGAAATTACGGGTAAATTTGATTCAAAGCATTCGTTTAGAAAATGTTGGTCCATAATCCTGGCGCCATTTAAAAACTCTCGAAATTTCTTTGGGCCAATTGAAATAGCTAAGGGGAGTCCCACTGAAGACCAAACTGAAAATCTCCCTCCAACCCAGTCCCAAATTTTGAAAGTGAAATCTTTTAAGAACCCTTCCAGTTTACTTTTTCTCAAGTTTGCTGTGACAATGGAAAAATGATTTTTAAGATTAATTTCTGAACACCCATTTTTTTTCATCCATTTTGAAACGTAATTTTTTAAAATTAATATTTCAGGGGTTTTAAAAGATTTACTTTGTATCAAAAAAAACGTCTCACTAGCTTGGAGTGTATTCAGTGTGGAGTCAAGTTGACAGCAATCGGGGTTGGAGATAAAAAAGAGCTTGATTTTGTTTGTGTTTTCTTTTGTTCTCAGGGCCTCTGTAACTAATTTTGGGCCTAAAATAGAGCCACCAAGCCCAAGAACAACAACATTTTTTATTGGATTATTTTTCCATCCCAGAATTTTATAGTTACGGAGCTTATCGGAAAATAAAAGAAATTTTTCCAATTCGCGATCAATTTCATTTTTGACTCTTTTGTTTAGAAACTCAGGGTAATTTCCGAGTGACCTTAGCAACATGTGCCCAGCTCCAAGCCTTCGTTGTTCTATATCAGGATCACCTTTAGAAATAGCTAAAATCCGATTAGTCAAATCAGAATCTTTAGCAAGAGCAATCAATTTTTTAAGGATTTTGGAATTAACATTTTGTCTGGAATAATCCATCGTTATTCCGCAGCTTCTCAAGACAAATTTTGGGTCTCTGGTCCTCTTTCTAGTTGGTAATCTAGAGTTTTTAGCCTCTTTAACTAAACTCAGCCAACTCTCTTTTTTATTTGGAAATTGAATTTCTTTCTCCAGATCAATTTTATATACATTTAATTTTAAATGATTTTTTAGAATAAACTTTTATTATTCAGATCAGGGTTAAAATTAATGGAGACTTCACGAAAGAAAATAAAATGAAAAAAAATATGCTTGGAGCAAAAATTCATCGTGCAACTGTTACTGGTGCCGAACTCCATTACGAAGGCTCTTGCGCTATAGATGAGGATTTGATTGATGCAGCTGGTATGAACCAATTTGAAAAAATAGAAATTTACAATGTAAATACTGGAGAAAGATTTGAGACGTACATAATAAAAGCTAGCCGGGGATCCGGCACCCTCTCTCTAAACGGTGCCGCAGCCCGTAAGGCTTTGGTTGGCGACTTAGTGATAATTTGTAGTTATATTTTTCTTGAATTTGGTGAAATATCGGTCCATAAGCCTAAAATTGTTATGGTAAATAGTAAAAATCAAATTGTTAAGTAAATGTATTTTTTAATCATGTCTATTTTTGACAAGATATATGAATTATTAAGGCGCAAGAGTAAAAGTGGATACTAAACAAACTTCAATTTTACTAGATGATTATTTAAGTGATAAATATAATCCTTCAAGTAGAATCTATGAGAACCCTCAAAAGAAAATGGTTGCTCACTCTTTTAAGGAAGTTGAAGGAGTTATCTATGATATTGAAAAAAGTATTAAAAACGGGTTCTATGTGGTCACACTTTTTTCGTATGAATTAGGTGAACTTTTTAACGGTTTACCTCTCCACAATTCCCAAGATCCTTTAATAATTGCATGGTCATTTGAAAGTGTTAAAAAAGTGTCTCAATCCATCGTGGAAGAATGGCTAGCAAAAGAGAGAGAGAAAGAGCTTTTAGAAATCAACGGATCAAAACAAAGTTCTGGAATTTGCAACATCCACCTCAATTCTAACGAAAGTGAGTACCAAAAAATAATCAGTGAGATTCATAAAAATATTCGTTTTGGTAATACATATCAAGCAAACTACACTTTCAAATTGTTTGCGGATGTTTATGGGTCTACAGTTGATTTATATATAAGGCTTAGGGAGAGACAACCCAGTAGATTTGGGGCGTTAATTAGAGATGGAAATAATAATATTTTGTCTTTTTCTCCAGAGTGGTTCGTTGAACTTAACGAGGGAAAAATTAGAGCAAAGCCAATGAAGGGAACATTGGCGGTATCGGGGAGTAAGGCTGCTGACCTAAATCAAGATAAAAAAAATAGAGCTGAAAATTTGATGATAGTTGATCTTTTGCGAAACGATATAGGACGAATCAGTGAAGTGGGGTCTGTTAAGGTACCAAAATTATTTGAGGTTGAAAGAGTTGGTGAGATTTATCAAATGACCTCAACTATTGAGTCAAAAATTAAAAAAAATATCAAATTAAAAAATCTATTAGAGGCGATTTATCCTTGCGGATCCGTAACTGGAGCTCCCAAGAAAAAAACAATGGAAATATTAAAAGAATTAGAAAATGGGCAGAGGGGTTTTTATTGTGGATCAATAGGCTGGCTTGACCCTTGTTCCTCAGTTCCTGAGAAACTAGGTAACATTATGTTAAGTGTTGGCATCCGTACAGCAGTTATTTCTGGACATAATTTAACTTTCGGCATTGGTTCTGGGATAACAATAGACTCTAACTACTTGGAGGAGTGGAAAGAGTGCTTATTAAAGGCATCCTTTGTGGTTAGGTTACCAAGCGGTGTAGGTTTGTTTGAGACTGTCAGAATTGAAAAAGGCATTCCAAAATTCTTTAAAAACCATGTAATGAGATTAACAAAGTCCGCAGAAAATTTTGGCATTCCATGTGATACTGATGAATTAGAGGAGTTGGTCCAAAACAAAATTAATCTGGAATGTAGAAGCAAACAAGAGGTTTACAGATTGAAAATGATGCTCAGCCCAATAGGAATTTTAGACATTGAAATATTACCCTTACTAGACATTTACACCCCTCCAAAAATTTTTTGGGCAGCTGATTTAATTGGCAAAAAATATTCGACAATTGATAGTACGGATCCTACTTTCTACCATAAGACAACAAACAGATTTATTTACGATATGGTATGGAAAAAAGCAGAGCAGAGTGGAGGTTTTGATGGTATTTTCCTCAATGAAAAGGGAGAAGTTACTGAAGGTGGAAGAACTAATTTATTTATCAGAACTGGCGATATTTGGAAAACTCCGCCTGTTTCCTCTGGTTTGTTACCGGGAGTAATGCGTGAAATATTGCTAGAGGACAAGACGATGAATATTCAAGAGATCCCGTTAGCCCCGATAGACATTATCAATGCTGAGAGCGTTTACATAAGTAATTCTCTTCGTGGGCTTATGAGGGTTGATACCCGCAATTTAACCACAGGATTTGATATGGTAAAGTAATCCACTATTGATGATGAATAGTCAAAAGGTTATCATTTCCAATTGCCAACGAAACAAATAGTTATTTTTTGCATTATTGTTGGATTAATTTAATATAAATAGTTGAAGCTTATTTAAAAAAGCACAAGTACAAACAGGAGTTATCTATGACTAAGCAACCCCCTGACATTCAGGTATGTGCCTTTCCAAACAATTTATCTATGGATATTAGCGATCCAGAGTTGTGGTCAGCAATGCAAGATGAAATTCAAAGACAAGAAGACCACATTGAGTTGATAGCCTCGGAGAACTACACTAGTCCAGTAGTTATGCAAGCTCAAGGGTCTGTAATGACCAATAAATACGCTGAGGGGTATCCAGGAAAAAGATATTACGGAGGATGTGAATTTGTTGATGTTGCTGAAGACTTGGCAATTTCGAGACTAAAAGAACTTTACAAAGCTGAATATGCAAATGTACAACCTCACTCTGGTTCACAAGCGAATCAGGCCGTTTTTTTTGCATATCTCAAGCCTGGAGACACCATTCTTGGGATGTCTCTTGCCGATGGAGGCCATCTAACTCACGGCGCCTCAGTTAATTTATCTGGAAAGGTTTTCAATGCCATTCAATATGGTTTGAAAAGTAATGATGAAACAATTGACTATGATCAAGTGAGAAAATTGGCACTCGAGCACAGACCCAAAATGATTATCGCAGGTGCTTCTGCATATTCTTTGGTTATCGATTGGGGAAAATTTAGGCAAATAGCCGATGAGGTAGGAGCATATCTTATGGTTGATATGGCACATTACTCAGGCCTAATTGCTGGTGGAGTTTACCCTAGCCCGGTTGGAATAGCTGATTTTGTAACCAGCACCACTCATAAAACTCTTCGTGGTCCACGAGGTGGGATTATTTTGTCACAAGAAGAACATGCAAAAAAATTGAATTCCTTGATATTTCCAGGAATTCAGGGAGGACCACTAATGCATGTTATTGCCGCCAAGGCCGCTGCTTTTAAAGAAGCACTTTCACCTCAGTTCAGAGCATACCAACAACAAGTTTTAAAGAATGCTTCGACTATGGCAAAAACATTATCCGATCGCGGACTCAGGATTGTATCTGGCAAAACCGACTGTCATCTTATGCTGGTTGATCTTACTGCGAAGAAAATTACCGGAAAGCTTGCGGAGGAGGTTCTTGGTAAGGCCCACATAACTGTCAATAAGAATGCTATTCCAAATGACCCTGAAAAACCTTTCGTTACTTCTGGGATTAGGATCGGGACCCCAGCTATGACAACCCGAGGGTTTAAGGAGCCAGAAGCAGTAAAATTATCAAATTTGATAGCCAATTTACTAGATGCTCCAGAGGATGAAAGTGTCTTAAATTCTGTCAAATCTGGTGTTTCAGATTTAACAAAACAGTTTCCGGTTTATAGTAAATAAATAACTTTTTTAACATGGTTGAGAAGAATTTTTCTTCTCAATTTTTTTTTATTTTTTGAGGAGAATTCTTTTGGCAGGTCGAAACTTTCTATTTGTCCCAGGTCCCACTAATGTTCCAGATCGAATAAACAGATCTATGATGATCTCCATGGAAGATCATAGATCTCCAATTTTTCCTAGGCTTTACGAGTCCATACTTCCTGGATTAAAAAAACTTTTCAGGACAACTTCAGGCACGCCTTTTATTTTTCCCTCGTCAGGTTCTGGTTGCTGGGAAGCTGCGATTACTAATACTCTCTCCCCTGGTGATAAGGTTCTTGCCTCAAGGTTTGGACAGTTTAGCCATTTGTGGATTGAGATGTGTAAAAATCATGGGCTTGAAGTTATTGAGATAGATTGTGAATGGGGAACAGGAGTCCCGTTGGAAAAATATTCCGAAATTCTGTCTAAAGATAGCTCCCACGACATTAAGGCAGTTTTGGCTTGTCAAAATGAAACTGCTACTGGAGTAACTTCGGACATAGCGGGTGTTAGAAAAGTTTTAGATGATGCTAATCATCCATCTTTATTATTTGTAGATAGCGTCTCTGCCTTGGGTTCAGTGGACTTTCGTTTTGACGACTGGAAAGTGGATATGTGCGTTACTGGTTCACAAAAAGGCCTAATGCTTCCAGCTGGATTGGGTATTTTATGTGTCAGTTCCAAGGCCTTAGACCTGAGATCAAATGCAGGGCTCAAGAGAGATTATTTTGATTTAGACCAGATGCTTAATGCCAATTCAACTGGATATTTTCCTTATACTCCTGCTCTACCTCTTTTCTATGGATTAAAAGAAGCTTTGTCAGTTATTGAGGAAGAGGGGCTAGACAACATTATTGCCCGTCATCATTATCTAGCAGAGGGTGCAAGAGCAGCTGTTTTTAATGGTTGGGGCTTAAAACTCTGTGCTAAAGAGCCTAAGTGGTACTCAGATACGGTTACAGCAGTAATGCTGCCTGAGGGAATTGCCGGGGGAGATATAATTTCTCATGCCTTCAAACGTTATAATGTTTCTCTTGGTGCAGGACTGTCCAAGGTTGCAGGAAAGCTGTTCCGAATTGGGCATCTTGGTGATATGAATGAGGTACATTTGTGTGCAGGGATTTCTGGAGCTGAAATGTCAATGTTAGATAATGGTGTAAAAGTTGAGCCAGGCAGTGGTGTTGCGGCAGCCTCCGAATATTGGAGAAACAATCCTCCTCCTCCTGGATTACTTGTAAGGTAAAATTCAATGGAAAAAGTAGTTTTTTTGGATCGCAATTCCCTAAAAGCAAATCTTAGGAGACCTTCATTTGATCACGAGTGGGTTGAGTTTGATCAAACCTTCTCTACTGATGTTGTCGAACGTCTTAAGGGAGCTACAGTAGCTATAACTAATAAGGTACAAATAAGAAAAGATTCACTGGATCAATTACCTGATTTAAAGTTCATTGCTGTTGCCGCGACTGGATATGATGTAATAGATATTCCAACATGTAAAGAAAAAGGAATAAGTGTAGCCAACATCCGAAATTATGCTGTAAATACTGTCCCCGAACATGCGTTCTCATTAATACTCTCACTTAAAAGAAATTTAGTTGCCTACAGAGATGATGTTCTAGCAGGAAGATGGCAAAAACATGATCAATTTTGTTTTTTTGATTATCCCATTGGTGATTTATCGGGAAGTACCATTGGTATTTTTGGAGAGGGAGTACTGGGTCAAGGGACAGCAAAAATAGCCAAGGCTTTTGGTATGGAAGTTTTGTTTGCTGACCATCCACCACCAAAAGCAACCGGTGTGGAGTTTACAGATCCTGACGAACTTCTAGAAAAATCAGACATAATTTCGCTTCATTGTCCTCTTACCGACACCTCCAAAAACTTTATAGGTTTAAACGAATTTCGAAAAATGAAAAATACCGCAATTCTTATTAATACCGCTAGAGGTGGACTTGTAAATGAAAAGGATCTTGTCATTGCACTTAAAGAGGGATTAATCGCTGGAGCTGGTTTTGACGTTCTAACTAAAGAGCCTCCTAGTGATGGAAACCCTCTGCTAGAGGTTAATATGCCAAATTTTATTCTCACTCCTCATGTCGCTTGGGCTTCAGATGGGGCCATGCAATTTCTAGCTGATCAATTGATAGACAATGTTGAGTTATTTATTTCTGGGAAACCTCAGCATTTGGTGACTTGATGGCCAAAAAATTATTATTTCAATTTGACACCGATTCATCTCCGAGTGTATTTGATACTGTTGTTGCTTATGATGGTGGTGCTGATCAAGTAACCGGTATAGGTAATGTAAACCCTAAAAATGTTTTGGCAATGGTAGATGGTTGTATTTATACGAGAGCACCCAAGGAAAAACAATACACTGGAATTTTTGTAGGTGGAAGTTCTTTGACCGAGGGCCAGACGGTTTTTGATGCTATCAAAAGTCGTTTTTTTTCAAACTTTAGGGTTTCTGTGATGTTTGATTCCAACGGATCGAATACAACTGCCGCCGCTGCAGTTGCAAACATTGCTAAAGTTTCCAATTTACAAGGAAAAAAAGCTGTAATCCTCGGGGGTACAGGGCCCGTAGGCCAACGTGCTGCCGCACTTTTGGCTTTAGAAGGTGCTGAGGTGTTTATTACCTCCAGAAGTATTGAAAAAGCTGAGAAGGTTTCAAAGGAAATAAACTCCAGATTCAACAGTAATTGTTGTGTACTTCCGGGTGAAACAAAGCAGGATAGAGTGTCATCAATTAAAAATGCATCCGTTGTTATGGCAACTGGAGCTAGTGGTGTCGTTCTCCTTGAGGAGTCAGATTGGACCACTAATGAAATTATTGAAGTTCTTTGCGATGCTAATGCAATGCCTCCACTTGGCATTCAGGGGATTGAAATGAATGACAAAGCAAAAGATAGAAACGGAAAAAAAACTTTTGGAGCAATCGGATTTGGGGGCCTAAAAATTAGCGTCCATCGGGAATGTGTTCGTAGACTTTTTCTTAACAACGATTCCGTTTTCGATGCTGAAGAAATTTATAAATTAGCCAAAGAGATGGTTTGAATGCTTGATAATTCATTAAACAATTTTGTTAGTGAATTGAGTTCCTCTTCTGCAACTCCTGGGGGAGGAAGTGCAGCAGCCTTAATTGGAGCATTGGGAGCAGCATTGGTGAGCATGGTTGCAAACTTAACAAAAGGAAAAAAAAAATATGAGACGGTTGAATCAGAGGTCTTAAAAGTTTTAGAGGATTCAGAGTTTTTGAGAAATTCGCTACAAGATGCGATTAGAAGTGATGTTGAAGCCTTTGATAGGGTAATGTCTGCATATTCATTACCTAAAGGAACCGAAGATGAAAAATCTGAAAGAAGTTTTAAAATTCAGGAGGCTCTGAAAATTGCCATTGAGGCGCCCATGGAGTGTGCAATTTTATCCGCAAAAGTTATTCCCCTGTCCAAAACTATTGCAGAAATTGGGAATGTAAATATAATCTCTGATGCTGGAGTCGCAGTTTTAGCTGCTAGAGCAGCCTTCAAAAGTGCGGAATTAAATGTTTACGTCAACGCCTCAGCTTTAAAAGATAGAGAATTAGCTGAGAGAAAAATAAGCGAAATTCGTCAGTTAGGCAAAGTTGTTGATGATGAGGAAAAGGAGCTTTTCTCATATGTTTCTGATGTAATACTCAAAAAAATATAATTAGGAGTCCCACTGATGCCAAGTGATATTGAAATAGCACAAAAAGCCAAAATCGAGAGAATCTCCTCTATAGCCTCAAAAATAAATATTTCAGATGACCATTTAGTTCCTTACGGACATGATAAAGCCAAAATTTCACTAGATTTTTTAAACACTCTTGAGGACAAACCAGAGGGAAATTTGATACTGGTCTCAGCCATTAGCCCAACACCAGCAGGAGAGGGTAAAACCACTACAACTGTTGGTCTGGGAGACGGTCTGAACAGAATTGGAAAGAAAACTTTGATATGTTTAAGAGAACCATCTTTAGGCCCAGTTTTTGGCGTAAAAGGTGGTGCTGCTGGTGGAGGTTATGCTCAGATTGTTCCAATGGAGGATATTAACTTACATTTCACTGGTGATTTTTCGGCTATCGCTCTTGCTAATAACTTACTTGCAGCAATGATTGATAACCATATACATCAAGGAAATAGTCTTGGCATCGATTCAAGACGTGTAAGTTGGAAGAGAGTAGTTGATATGAATGACCGTGCATTGAGAGATGTTACAGTCGGTTTAGGGGGACCAGGGAACGGGTATACCCGACAGGACGGTTTTGATATTGTGGTTGCATCTGAAGTAATGGCAATTTTTTGTTTAGCTGAGTCTGTTCAAGATTTAAAAGACAGATTGGGGCAAATTGTTATAGGTTCAACAAGGGATGGAAATTTAATAAGAGCTCGCGATTTAAATGCCCACGGGGCAATGACAGTTCTTTTAAAAGATGCACTTCAACCCAACCTTGTTCAAACTCTCGAAAACAACCCAGCTTTTGTTCATGGTGGTCCTTTTGCAAACATCGCTCATGGGTGCAACTCGGTTATTGCTACAAAAAGTGCCTTACGGTTAGCTGACTATGTTGTTACTGAAGCAGGTTTTGGAGCTGATCTTGGGGCAGAGAAGTTTGTTGATATAAAGTGTAGAAAGACTGGATTGAAACCCAAAGTGGCAGTGATTGTTGCAACAGTTAGGGCGTTAAAATATCATGGAGGGATAGATGTAAAAGAACTTAACTCTGAAAACTGCCAAGCACTTGAGAAAGGTCTGGTCAACCTTGAACGACATGTTCATAATGTGACTAAAAACTATGGATTGCCGTGTGTAGTTTCTATCAACAAGTTTACACATGACACTGACAGTGAAATTGAATTGATAAAAGCAAAAATGCAAAATCTTGGTGTTTCAGTCGTTCTTGCCGAGCATTGGGCCAAAGGAGGAGAAGGAGCTGAAGATTTAGCGAGGGAAGTAGTTAAACTTATTGAGGAAGGGGCAAGTCCTAAATTTGTTTATGACGACGAAGACAGTCTTTGGGACAAGTTGAAAAAAGTGGCAACTAAAATATATGGGGCTTCGGAAGTTACAGCATCACCCAAGGTAAAAAAACAATTACTTGAATGGGAAAAAGCAGGGTTTGGTAGATATCCAATTTGTATTGCTAAAACTCAGTCTTCATTCTCAACTGATGCCTCTGTCAGAGGAGCCCCATCAAACCACACTGTCAATGTCCGTGAGGTGAGACTCGCTGCCGGTGCGGAATTTATAGTTATGGTGTGCGGGGATGTTATGACTATGCCTGGTCTTCCAAAAATCCCAAGTGCTGAAAAAATTGATGTTGATAATTCTGGGAAAGTTGTTGGACTATTTTAACTTTATTGTTGTTTAACTCCTGTTATTCGCATGTCCCGCGGCTCTCTTAATTTAAACTGTGCTGGCTCTTGTTTGAGATGATTTAGTCCGCACTCATGAAGAAGTTTTGCTAAGCTTTGCGGTGTATATCCCCATCTATGAACCATTAACGGATCTCTCCATCTTGGGTCACCGTAAAATACCCACATAGTTTTTTGTCCCTGCGGACCCGGCAAAGCATTGGAATCAGGGTTTTTTAAAAATTCTTCGCAAGCTGAGATTAGGTTTGGACATTCAAGAATTAACTTTCCTCCGGGTTTCAAAACCCTGACCCATTCTTTAATTATGTCATCGACCTCCCATCTCCAAAAATGTTCAACAACATGAACTGCAAGGATCTCATCAGCATAATTTGATTCAAATATATTTAATTTTCTAATGTCACAATTAACATCTGGTTTATTACCAGCTCTTTCAGAGACAACATCAACATTTGTGTAACCAGATAAAATTTTGTCACCACAACCAAGGTTTAATTTAATTTGTTGATTCAATTTCATTACTCTAAAAAGGTGGCCAAGGGCGGAATCGAACCACCGACACAAGGATTTTCAGTCCTCTGCTCTACCGACTGAGCTACTTGGCCGATTTATCAGTATACGTTATTAATAAGTATAATTAAATTTGAGAAAAATTAAATTTTCCACTTTCCAAAGAGATAAATTACGAAAAGGACAATTTGATGCAAGAAACAAAATGTTATGCAACACACTCAGAGGTATCACCACTATCTAAATATAGTATCACCAGACGTAAGGTTGGTATAAAGGATGTTTTGTTAGAGATACAATTTTGCGGAGTTTGTCATACTGACTTTCACTATGCAAAAAACGATTGGGGAATTACCAGATACCCTTTTGTTGGAGGTCACGAAATAATAGGATTGGTCAAAGACCTAGGTTCTGATGTAAAGGATTTTAAAATAGGTGATAGGGTAGCTGTAGGTTGTTTTGTAAATTCTTGTCGTATTTGTAATTCGTGTCAAAATAATCTCGAGCAATATTGTACTGGTGGCTTAGTGAAGACATATAACGACATAACCTCGGATCCTGGAGGACACACATTCGGTGGTTACTCCAAATTTATAGTAGTGGACGAGCAATTTGTTTTTTCAATTCCTGAAAACCTGGATCCAGCCGGTTCTGCACCTCTTTTGTGCGCAGGAATAACTACTTTTTCTCCTTTGAATCATTGGCAAGTTGGAAAGGGAATGAATGTAGGTATTGTTGGACTAGGTGGGTTAGGGCACATGGGGGTTAAGTTTTCTAATGCACTAGGAGCTTGTACTACAGTGTTCACAACGTCTAAAAAAAAGATTCAAGATGCTCTACAACTAGGAGCTGATAAAGTAGTAGTTTCTTTGAGCCAAGATGATATGAACAAAAATACTGGTAAATTTGATTTCATTATAGATACAGTTCCAGTACCCCATGAGATTACCAAATACATGCAATTGTTAAAAGTAGATGGCACACTATGTGTGGTTGGATCAATTGGTTTTACAGGAGAATTAAATACAAGACCATTAATTTTTGGAAGAAGAAAAATAGCAGGTTCTCTAGTCGGTGGAACTGAGGAAACTCAAAAAATGCTTAATTTTTGTGGTAAGGAAAACATAGTGTCGGATATTGAAGTGATCAAAATCCAAGATATAAATGATGCATATGTTCGAATGAAAAATAATGATGTTAAATACAGATTTGTTATAGATATGAATTCTTTGGAAAATTAATAACTCAACGTTTCAATAATTGATCAATGGCAACATAAGATGCTTTAAGTCCTAAACTCGCTGTTACGTTGACAATCGAACCATACCCAGTGCAATCAATCCTTGATGATTTTATGTTCTTCAAAACTATAGCATTTTGATTTGAAGAGAGAACAGGGATACCCATGCTTCCTAATCTTGGAAAATTATGTTCCCTACGTAATTTGTACCGGAGTTTCGAAAGCAGCCGATCGTTTGAAGTTTTACATAGATCTGATTGGAATATTTTAAATGGATTAGTTTTTCCTCCTACGCCTCCGCAAATTATTATTTTTTTCTTTCGTTCTTTTTTTTTAAAGGAATTTATTAATTCTATTTTTGCATTAATGTCATCGCAAGCATCTATCCAAAAATCTGTTGATTGTTGATTTAAAGCTTCTATATTGTTTTTTTCTGAAAAGAAAACGTCATGTAGATCAACCTCTATTTTTGGGTTTATCTCAATTAAGCGACTCAAAAGGGCGCTTATTTTTGACATTCCTAGGGTGTTAACATTAGCTTGAATTTGACGATTAATGTTTGACTGAGTGACATGATCATAGTCAACTAAAACTAGTTTTCTGATCCCACATCTTGCGAGAGCCTCGGCAGCCCATGAGCCGACTCCACCCAATCCAATAATCCCAATTTTACAGTTACAGAGTTTTTTATATTTCTCCTCAACAAACAATCTACTCGTGGAGATGAAAGTGTGGGACATGTTTTATGGAACAAGAACAGTCGAACCAAATGTATTTCTTGATTCTAAAAGTTTATGAACTTTCACTACTTCATTTAATGGATACTTTTGAAAAATTGGAATTTTAATTTTTTTTGTAAGTATCAAGGTTATTAAATCTTGGGCTGTTGTCTGAAGTTCACCAGTATCTGAGGTGTATTGCCACAGCGTAGGCCTAGTGATAAACAAATGACCGTTTAAAAGTCCTAGATCAAAGGATGGTAATTTTCCTGATGCATTACCAAATGAAACCATCAGACCATATTTTTTTAAGCATCTAAGAGATTGATAGAATGTTTTTTGACCAATAGAATCAAAAACCACATCCACACCCTTTCCAGATGAAATTTCTAAAACACTCTCAACAAAGTCTTGCCTTGCATAATTTATAACATGATTGGCACCAAATTTTTTGGCAAGCTTTACCTTTTCCTCCGAACTAACTGTTCCAATCACGTTTGTACCCAATATTTTTGCCCACTGCATAGCAATCAATCCCGTTCCTCCAGCTGCGGCATGAAAAAGTATTGTATGAAATTTCTGTAGGTTTGCAGTTCTCGTAAAAAGATAATGAACTGTCATTCCTTTCAGAAGCATAGTCGCGGCTGTTTCAAAATCAATTTCGCTTGGAATTTTTATCAGAATTTCTGCTGGAACACTTCTCGAGGAACAATAGCTACCCGGAGTTGGAGAGACATAAGCTACACGATCTCCTTCCCTAAACTTTTTTACACCTCGGCCTACAGCTTCAACTACTCCCGAAGCTTCATGACCAATTTTGCCAGGTAGACTGGCAAGTGGATAAATTCCATTTCTGTAGTAGACATCGATGAAGTTAACTCCTATTGCTTTATGTCTAATCAATACCTCACCTTCCTTAGGTAAATCAATTGGAGATCTGGTTATTTCCATAACCTCTGGAGGTCCGTTTTTAGTAATTTCTACAGAATATTCCAATTTTATTCCTTTCGAATTTCATAATATTAAATTTTACTACTGTTATAGTTTGTTTATTGTTTTATGTTTTTTAATATTATTTCAATGGTGTAAAAACTCAAAATGGCTGGACACTCAAAATGGGCTAACATACAACACAGAAAAAATCGGCAAGATGAAAAAAGGGGTCGAACTTTTGGTAGATTAATTAAGGAAATCACTGTTGCAGCTCGAATGGGAGGTGGAGAACCAACCTCCAATCCGAGGTTACGTCTTGCTATGGATAAAGCAAGAGAAGCAAATTTACCCAAAGACAAGGTCAATGACGCAATAAAAAGGGGTATTGGGCAACTGGACGGAGTGAATTACGAGGAAGTTAGATATGAAGGTTACGGAGCTGGTGGTATAGCAGTAATAATAGATTGTGTAACTGATAATAAAATCAGGACTGTATCAGAGGTACGTCATGCATTTTCAAAAAATGGGGGCAATTTGGGCACGGACGGATCTGTCTTGTTCCTTTTCAAACACTGTAGCCAATTAATTTTTGATTCAGATAATGATGAGAACAGAATACTTGAGTTGGCACTTGAAGCAGGCGCAGATGATGTAAACGTTCATGACGATGGATCAATTGAAGTATTGGGTGATCCAAAACAATTTTTAGATATAAAGAATTCTTTTGTTTCAAATCATCTAAACCCAATTTTAGCAGAGATAACCATGAGAGCTTTGAATGAGGTTAAATTATCTGGTTCGTTATCCTCTCAGATCAGAAACTTGATTGAAGCTATTGAGGCAATTGATGATGTGCAAAATATTTACACAAATTCTTTTATAAGTCAGGAATAAACATTATGAAAGTTTTGGTTATTGGTGAAGGTGGAAGGGAACACGCCATTGCGTGGAAAATAGCTAAATCGGTACAGGTCACAGAAGTTTATGTTAGTCCGGGTAACGCTGGCACGCTAAAAGAATCAAAAATAATAAATATTAATCTTGGCGATCGACAAAATATGGAAGGTCTTTTGGATTTCGCTTTAAATGAAAAAATAGATTTAACTATCGTTGGCCCGGAGCAATTTTTGGTGGATGGAATTGTAGACCTATTTGAATCTAACGGACTGAAAATTATTGGTCCTACAAAATCAGCTGCTAGACTTGAAGGATCCAAAAACTTTGCCAAGTCTTTCATGAAAAGATATTCCATACCGACTGCTAACTATGAGAGTTTTACGGAAAGTTTTGAGGCAAAGAAATATGTAAAATCCCAGAATTTCCCTATAGTCATCAAAGCAGACGGATTAGCATCTGGAAAAGGGGTTGCGATTGTTAAATCTTTGACTGATGCAAATTTTGTAATTGATGAGTATTTAGAAAAAAAACGATTTGGTTCATCAGGAACATCCATTGTTGTAGAAGAGTTTGTCTCAGGACGGGAAGTTAGTTTTATTGTTTTAACTGACGGAAAAACAATTTTTACCTTCCCAACCAGTCAAGATCATAAGAGATTATTGGATAATGACCAGGGTCCCAATACTGGTGGAATGGGAGCCTACTCACCGGTTAATTTTATCGATGAAAAATTAAATGAAAAAATTATTAATCAAGTTATGAGAGCAACTATTGACGGGATGGATAAAGATGGAAATCCATATAAAGGTTTTTTATATGCTGGTTTGATGATTCTCCCCAACAACGATATTAGAGTGCTTGAGTATAATTGCCGCTTAGGTGATCCAGAGGCACAGATCTTAATGATGAAAATGAAGGGAGATTTTTTTGATGTTTTAAGACTTTCAGTAAATGAACATTTAAGTTTGTCCGAAAATTATGTTGATTTTTGGGATGAGCGTTCATCTTTGGGGGTAGTAACTGCATCCGAGGGATATCCGGAAAATCCGGAGCTAGGGAAAAAAATTAAGATTTCTCCCAAACTAAACTTTGACCATAGCTTATTAAAAATTTTTCATGCTGGAACAACATTAAAAGATGGTGAGTTGGAAACCTCCGGAGGCAGAGTGTTATGCGTATCTGTTCTTGAAAATAATCTTTCAAAGGCAAGAGAAAAAGTTTATCTAAATTTAAAAAAAATCCATTTTGATGGGATGCAATATCGAGGAGATATTGCCAAGAATATTGATAATTTAAAATGAAAGAATTTGATATTGTTATAATCGGTAGAGGTGTTATAGGCACTCTTGCCGCTCTTGCAGCAACAAGAGCGAAACTAAAAGTTCTTCTTGTAGGGCAGAAGCAAAATTTAAACGCAACTGGAAGAAGCTCTCGCTCCTATGCGTTATCACCATCCTCCATTGACTTAATTGAAAAACTAGTTCGTACAAATACCGATCACTTAGAACACCAAAATATTTCTTCCATGTACATTGAAACCGAAAAAGGAAATTTTACTTTGTCGGCAAAAGATGCCAAGAAGAAATATTTGGCAAGGATGGTTAACCATACTAGCTTGATGAACTTTATTTCTGGTTTTGAAAAAGGGGGAAGTGTTGAATTAATTGAAAACAAGCCAGAATCAATCAGTTATAAAAACACTGAAGATGGTGAGCGCGTTCTTCTAGAGTTTAAAAATGAAAAAAACCCCCTTAAAGTTAGTTCTAAGTTAGTCATTGGAGCTGATGGCGTGTCATCCTGGGTTAGACAAAAAGCTGGAATATTTTGGGGAATAAAAAGCTACAGCCAAAAAGCAATTGTTGCGGAAATTCTCCCTCAAAAAAAACACCATGGAACTGCCTCACAGTGGTTCCACAAAGGGGGGATTTTAGCTCTATTGCCATGTTGTGATGGAAATCTATCCTTGGTTTGGTCTGTTTCATCAAACTTTGCTGACAAAATTGTCAATGAACCCAAAGATGTTCTTCAAGATTACTTGAATGAATTAAGTCAAGGAACTTATGGTACTTTAGCACTCAACTCAAAACCATTGAGTATCCCTTTATCGATGACTTATGCTGATAGTTATTATGGTAGAAGAATTGCTCTATTGGGAGATTCTGCTCACACAGTTCATCCCCTTGCAGGTTTGGGCCTTAACCTTGGTGTATATGATTTGATTTCACTTATTGATAATGGAGAGTGGTTCAAAGCTTCGGAAGAAAATTTTTTTGATCCAGGAGAGAAACTAAAGTTAAAAAATTTTCATCTCAACAGAGTAAAGAAAGTTCCACCGGTTCAATTCTCGCTGGATTTGTTAGTAATGATATTTGGCCTGACAGGAACATTTGCAAACTCAGTTAGAGGTTTTGGAATGAACTATATTGATAATTTTCCACTCATTAAAAGAAACATAATTCGTCAGGCACACACAGTTTTCTAAATTTTTGGAGCTTTTTAGAATGAAAAATATTTGTCAATTTTTAATAATTCTTGTCTTTTCACTTTCTGGGCTTTCAGCCGAGGAATTTTCACATATTTCAAAAGATCAAGAGGAAAATGTTAAGTTGTCAGTAGAGAAATGGCTAAAAGGAAGGTATAAAGTTGATGGTGTATCCAAAACACCTATGCCAAAAATTTTAGAGGTAAGAGTTGGAAATGAACTAATTTATGTAGATGATGAAGCTGATTATGTAATAGTTGAAGGCCGTATGATTAACTTAAACTCAGGTGAGGATTTAACTGCAGTAAGGTTAGATAAAATTTTAACTATAGATTCTTCTAGCCTTCCTCTCGAGCTCGCTATTAAAACAAAAACAGGAGCTAGCAATACTAATAGCAAGACAATTGTGGTGTTTGAGGACCCCTACTGTTCTTACTGTAAAAAATTCAGAGAAACTTTAGAACAAATAAAAGACTTAACAATATATACTTTTCTTTTTCCAATACTCGGGAATGAATCAGTTGAGATATCCAGAAAGATCTGGTGTTCAAAAGATCAAGCAAAGGCATGGGCTGATTTTATGCTTTTAAAAATTAATCCAGAGGAAGCTGGAAAAGATTGTATTTTTCCAAAAGAAAATCTATTAGCCTTAGGGCAAAAACACGGTATTAATGCCACTCCAACTTCATATTTGATTTCGGGAAAAAGAATTCCTGGTGCTGTAAATAAGGAGTTTCTGGAAAGAGAGTTTAGTCAACTATAAATTTTTTTAATTTATTACGTTTGATTAGGAATTAAAATTGTCATTGTTCCAGGATATTTCATTTTTCCAGCCTGCCTTCCAGCCTGCAAGCCAGAACCAAAGAATAAATCTGCTCTGTTAGGACCTTTGATTGCTTTCCCGGTATCTTGTGCAAAAACTAATCGCTTTCCGTTTGAAAGATTATCTTTTGAATATGTTTTAGTTTTGGGAATTTTAGTTGTTAAAAAGACTGGCATCCCCAAGGTCACATAATTTGGATCAACTGCAATAGATCTTCCAGGAGACAAAGGGACACCTAGTGCCCCAATGGGCCCGTCACCTTCTTTGATTATTTTTGTCAAATCTTTGAAGAAAATCATTCTTGGGTTTTGGTTTAAAAGCTCATTCAATCGAGTCGGATTTTTTTTCAACCAATTCTTGATACCTTGCATACTTGCTGATGAGGAGGGTAGTTCACCATTTCTTATTAACCAACTTCCAATAGACCGGTATGGATGTCCATTAGAGGCAGAAAAACCTAACCTCATTATCGTTTTATCCTCAAGCTGAATACGACCTGAGCCTTGTATTTGTAAAAAAAATGCCTCTATTGGATCCTCAAGATAAACAATTTCATATTTCTTTAGATTTTGTGAGTGAGTTAAATCTTTTCGCGAGGGATAAGGTACAAGCCTATCACCGTTTTTGGTTTTGACTTTTCTTCCGTGAAACCATTTTCCAGTGGGTTGACCATTTTTTATTATTCTTTTAATGATCAAGTCATTTGGTTTTTTGTAGAGAGGGTAGGAAAATTTTTTGGATGATATGAGTGAACCATTAAGTATAGGCTCATAATAACCAGTTACGGTATTTGGGGATGCCTGTATTTGATGAGGTGTGAAGTTTTCCTCAAAAAACAACTTTATTTCTTTGTAGTTATTAAAATTTATTTTTTTTGATCTGTTACATTTATCTTTGAAAAGTAAGTTCTGACCCGCCATAACCTTGCAATTTTTTTTCCAAGCGTGCCAGACTCCTAAAAAGTTTTCTTTTGACCACCCTGAAATCTCTGAAAATGATGTACGTACTAATTTTCCATTTTTTGACCAAATAGGAGACAATGCAGATTCTTTCATACGAGAATTTTTTTTAGTTTTTAAGTTAAGGTGATCATCAGATTGAGCTGGTTTTACGTCATTTGTAGTTATCGGAGCAGGGTTTCTTTGTTTGTTGAGTGTACAACCAAGTAAAATAAAGCTTAAGAGTAAAGAAAATACTTTTTTGTCATAAGTTAGTACTAAGGATTTAAATAGGGGTAATTTTGTCATGATTGTTATTCTTGCAGAGGCGTTATTGGCTGGGCTGATTTTAGGTCTTTTTGTTTGGTGGACATTCAAAGGTAAAAAATAACTTTGTTCAATTGAGTTTAGTTTATCAATGGGTGGTCAATTTATGAAAAAAAATAAACAAACAGATTTTATAGCTCCAAGTATATTATCCGCAGATTTCCTATCTTTGGGTCAGGAGGTGGTTGCAGTTGAAAAAGCTGGTGCTGATCTGATTCATTTTGATGTAATGGATAATCATTTTGTTCCCAATCTTACTTTTGGTCCACTAGTTTGTGAGGCTATAAGATCAAAAGTTAAAATCCCCATTGACGTTCATCTCATGGCATCCCCAGTTGATAAATTAATTGAGGACTTTAGTAATGCTGGTGCAAATATAATCACATTTCATCCTGAGGCTACTAAACATATAGATCGCAGTTTATCAATTGCTCGTGATAAAGGTTGTAAAACAGGGCTGGTTTTAAACCCCGCAACTCCACTAAACTTTCTTGATTGGGTATTGCCAAAGTTGGACATAATACTAGTAATGTCTGTTAACCCTGGATTTGGTGGGCAAAAATTCATAACAAGTATTTACTCAAAAATTAGTGAGGTAAGAAAAAAAATTGATGAGTTCCGTGATAATGGCGGGCAGCCAATAAGGTTAGAAGTTGATGGGGGAATAAAGGTGGAAAATATAAAGGCCATAAAGATGGCTGGTGCTGATACCTATGTAGTTGGGTCAGGAATTTTTGGGTTTCCTGACTCCACTAAACAAAAAGGTTACCAAAAAATTATGAATGACTTTAGAAGAGCTCTAGAAGTTTAAACGCATGGAATTAATTTCACGAAATGAATTTTTAAATCTTGCTAGCAAAGGGTTTAATCGAGTTCCGGTAATAAAAAAGGTGCCAGCTGATTTGGATACTCCATTGTCTGTCTTTATGAAATTGGTTAATGGTCCAAATAGTTATCTTTTGGAGTCAGTTCATGGAGGTGAAAAGTTTGGGAGGTATTCCTTTATTGGATTGCCTGCCAGCACGAGAATAGAAGTTAATAATCAAGAACTAAAATTAATCAAGCAAGGCAATCTTCTTGAGTTATACAAAGGGGATCCACTTAATTATATTAGAAACTTTATGGATAAGTTCAAGGTTGCTCCAAGCCAGGAAATATTACCCCGGTTTTGCGGGGGTCTTGCTGGCTATTTCGGTTACGACACAATTAGGTTCATAGAACCAAGATTAAGAACTTTAGCCTCATATAAAAGAGTTTCTGAACCGAATGTTCCAGATATTTTATTATTGCTCACTGAGGAATTAGTTGTTTTCGATAATGTAAGTGGAAATTTGTTCTTGATTGTTTATTCTGATCCTGCAGAACAGGACTCCTATTTAAAAGCTAACGAACGATTAGATGAGCTTTTGAATTTACTTTCTAATACTATAATTCCTGTAAAACAAAAAGATTTGAAACCTGAGGAAGTAACAAGAAGCTTCACAAAGAAAAATTTTTTAGAAGCGGTTTCAAAGGCAAAAGAGTACATAGTTGAGGGAGACGTTATGCAGGTTGTAATTGGACAAACCCTATCAAAACCTTTTAAAGGGTCTCCACTTTCACTATACAGAGCATTGAGGTCAATCAACCCTTCCCCTTACATGTACTACTACGATTTTGGTGATTTTCAAGTTGTTGGCGCATCACCTGAGATTTTGGTTAGACAAGACTGGGAGGAGAAAGATAAAAAGAAATCGAGCAAGGTGACGATAAGACCAATTGCAGGTACAAGACCACGGGGTAAAGATTATGATGAAGATCAACAAAATGAAATTGAACTCAAAAATGACCCAAAAGAACGCGCAGAGCATGTAATGCTTATTGATTTAGCACGAAACGATATAGGTAGAATTGCTAAATTAGGAACAGTCAAATTAACTGAAAAAATGATTGTCGAAAGGTACTCTCACGTAATGCATTTGGTTTCAGAGGTTGAGGGTTTGCTAGTGTCGGATTTGTCATTTACAGATGTTTTGAGAGCAACTTTTCCCGCTGGAACTTTGAGTGGCGCTCCTAAAATTAGGGCTATGGAAATAATTGATGAATTGGAGCCAGTCAAAAGAGGTCTATATGGTGGAGCTTGCGGGTATTTATCCTTTTCAGGTGAAATGGATTTAGCAATCACTATCAGGACCGGGGTTTTGAAAAATGGACTGCTAACAGTTCAAGCCGGTGCGGGGATCGTTGCTGATTCCATTCCTGAAAACGAGTGGCTGGAAAGTGAGCAAAAGGCAATGGCAGTTTTAAGGGCAGCAGAAATGGTTGAAAAAACGTGCAATAATTTTTGAGACCTTGGTTAAACTGAAAATGAAAAGTTAAATAAATGAAATTGTTGATGATCGACAACTATGATTCATTCACCTATAACATAGTCCAATATTTTGGTGAGCTCGGTGTTGAAGTCGAGACCATTAGAAATGACGTATTTTCTGTCAAAGAGATTTTGGAAAGACACCCATCCCTTTATCCAGACAGGGTAGTTGTGTCGCCGGGTCCTGGGAAACCAGATTCTGCGGGTATCTCAGTGGAACTTATCAGGAGAGTAAGTGATTTATCAAATCCAATTCCTCTTTTAGGAGTGTGTTTAGGTCATCAATCAATTGGAGTTGCCTTCGGTGCAAAGGTAATAAAGGCAAAGACTATCATGCACGGAAAAGTGTCGGCTGTTACTCATAAAGGTAAGGGTTTATTTTCAGGGTTGCCTAGCCCTTACAATGTTACAAGATATCATTCCCTCGCCCTTGAAAAAAAAAATCTACCTGAATGCTTAGAAATTTGTGCCTGGACTAACGATGAAGAAATTATGGCAATAACCCATAGAACCCTACCAATTTATGGAGTTCAGTTTCATCCAGAAGCGATCTTAACTGAAAATGGGTTTGAACTTTTGAAAAATTTTTTGGAGATCAAATGAACTCTTCAATCTTATTGGCAGGAAGTACTGATACAACATTTCTAGATCTGTTAGAGAAACTTGTAAACGGAATAGATTTAACCAGAGTTGAAATGCGCACACTGATGAAGAACATAATGGGGGGGAAATTATCAGTTGCTCAGATTGCCGCGGTTATTGTCTCACTCAGAGTTAAAGGAGAAAAGGTTGAAGAGATTGTTGGTGCTGTTGAAGTAATGAGGGAATTAGTTACAGAGGTCGATTTAGGTACTGAGCAAATAGTCGATCTCTGTGGTACGGGGGGGGATGGAGCAAAGACTTTTAATATTTCGACTGCTGCTATGTTTGTTGTTGCAGGAGCGGGAAATAAGGTTGCAAAGCACGGCGGTAGGGCAGTTTCATCCAAAACAGGAAGTGCTGATTTGTTAGAGGCTTTTGGGGCAAATATTAACCTTTCCCCAGATGAGGTCAAAAGTTGCATAGATATGACGGGTATAGGCTTTATGTTTGCCCCTAATCACCATCCTGCAATGAGGCATGTAGGACCAATTAGGAAGGAGTTAGGTATTAGGTCTATTTTTAACATTCTTGGACCACTCACTAATCCTGCAAGAGCAAAAAGGCAACTAATGGGAGTATTTGACAGAAAGCTTTTGAGACCACTTGCTGAAGTTCTAAAAACTTTAGGTTCAAAGCATGTTTTACTGGTTCATGGAGAAAATGGATTAGATGAAATTTCTATTGATGGAAATACTTTTTATGCGGAGCTAAAAGAAAATCATATTAAGGAGGGTGTGATAACTCCAATGGATTTTGGCTTGCAAGAAGTGAACCCTAATGAAAATTTTCAGTCAATAAAAATAGATAATATTGATGAAAGTAAAAACAAAGTTTTAGAATCCCTATCACCTACCCCTTGTTATGCTCAATACGTAGTTGCTCTTAATGCTGCTGCAGCCATTTATGTGGGTGGATCAGCCGGCTCACTCAAAGAGGGTTTCACTAGAGCAATGGAAACTATCAAATCAGGTATTGCCAAAGATACTTTAAATAACTTTGTAAAATACACTTCTTTGATTCAGGAAAAATAGATTGAATGAACTTCTAAAAAAAATCTTGTCGTCTAAAGTATCGGAAATCAAAAATGACAAAAAGTATAGAAGTTTATACTCATTAGAAAAAGATCAACAACTGTTTAAGACTCGCTCATTTGAAAAAAACATTCTCAAACATTTCAATAAAAAAACTCCGGGAATCATTGCAGAAGTAAAAAAAGCAAGTCCCAGTAAGGGTATCTTGAAGAAAAACTTTAATCCCAAAGAAATCGCTATTGGTTATGAATTAGCAGGAGCGGCATGTATATCTGTACTTACCGACAAAGACTTTTTTAAAGGTTCTGTAAATGATCTTTTAAGTGTAAGAAGAAGTTGTGAATTACCTCTTATTCGAAAAGATTTTATTGTTGACCCATATCAGGTATACCAATCAAAAGCTTATGGAGCTGATTGTATTCTTTTGATTGCTGGGGCACTTGAGCTTAACCAAATGATTGAGCTCGAAATTATTGCCCATTCCTTAGGTATGAACGTCCTTGTTGAGGTTCATAATGAACTTGAGTTAGAACGGGCTTTGTTATGTAAAACTCGGTTGATTGGTGTAAACAACAGAAATTTAAATACATTTGAAGTGAACACCGATACTACTTTCAGATTAAACTCAATTATCCCTAAAAATAAACTAGTTATCTCTGAAAGTGGGATTTCGACTCACGAATAAATTTATA